>Ga0123342_1009551_pt1 | contig 11569 bp, 6 predicted proteins | sample Turbeawhitnodule_FD_89960 | JGI IMG/M metagenome (GOLD analysis project Ga0123342, IMG submission 89960) | Root nodule microbial communities of legume samples collected from Mexico - Turtle bean Mexico white nodule | ecosystem: Host-associated > Plants > Roots > Nodule | place: Mexico: Nepantla... | reverse complement strand
TTTTTTTTTTTTTTTTTATATATATATATATATATATATATATATATATATATATATATATATATATATATATATATATATATATATATATATATATATATATATATATATATATATATTGAGTGTTGCAATTAGATGCAGCTAATTTTCTGAAGAATGCTACAGGCACAACCAAATAAGCCTGAGATATGGTAGAAAAGACGAAGAAAAGTGTTGGGATAATTTTAGGAGATATATTGAAAATATTCAATACAATAATTCATAGTTAATTATGTAAGACATCATAACATTATCTCTAACTCAAACTCTAAATTAGGTGTTTGAAAAAAAAATTATATGTTGTTTAACCTTTTTAATTTCTTTTTAATATGAAATTTTTAGTTGAGGGATTAAGAGAAAGTGTTAGGCTGATTATTTTAACTTGGGATAATTTATTTTATATAAAAAGTTCATTAAGAATTTTTTTATGTGGTTATCCACATCATTGCTACCTAATTTTGAACAATTGTCATTCAGTTTAGGCAAACATCTTAGTATATAATAAGTAATAATAGAGATTGAAAGATAGGTCTTAATAGCATTAAAAGTTACAAAGAAACAAAAGAGGTATTATTGCCCATTTTATTTTACATTAGGAAACTGAATCATAATTAAATATGACATATTGGAAAAAGTACTAAATTTTTTTTTAATATTTTCAAATTAAAATATAATAAATATTATTTTTTAAATTATGTTGAATATTAATCAGATTTCTACAAAAAAAAATATTATTAAATAAAATTTGTTTCAAGTAATGTTTCTTCATTTGTATATATTTTATATTTCATATGTAATAGAAAACACTGCTATGAAATAGTTGGAGCATAGTGAGATGTGAAAAAGTGGTAAAATTTAGTTAACAAAATTTTCTTCTGTCAAAGAACTTTTGACTGTAGTGATGAGCTATAGGTATGAACGTGACCAATGTGCATCTTCTCTAGTAGACTTAGTCAAAGTCAAATTTTATTTATTTATTTTATATATATGTGCTTCTTTCAGTACGAGCAAAATATATAAGAAAAAACTTTTTGAGTTAGAACACGTTTTGCGGAGAGAAGAGAAAATAAGGGATTGAAATAAATAAAAATTAAGAATGTTTAGTAAAAACTAAAAAATTAATAAAATAAAAATACTAATTGAACTCATTCACTTTTTATTTTTCTTCTTATTTCTTTTTACCAGAAAAAATTTAATTAAATCTACCACAAACCTTGTTTATATTGAAACAAAGAGACGTGTAAAATATTGTAGATCGATCAATTCTGAATGTTATTTTTTTATGCATGAATTCACACTGTAATAACTACCCTACTTTTGTCTCCATGCAGTGGCTAATCCAATCTTTCTCTTCCACACAATTTTTTCATAAAAATAAAACTAACATTATAAAAAAAATGATTAACTAAAATTAATTTTAAAAACAAAAAAAAATTGTGTCTGATAATCCACAACCAAAGAAGAATAAGAAGATGGTATCCGTAAAAGGTGCAGTGGTGTTAAATCATTCCTGTTTTTGAGAAGTGATGCAGTACAAAGAATGCCCCTCTGGGTTAGTGTTCTGAATCCTTTATGAGGGACTGTGACGCGGGTGCTGTGGCATTCAGTCGCGGTGTCCACGAGCAAGGGGCGGAATACATGCTACGAGTGATGAAAATCTATAAACCTTATTTCGGTTCTTTTATCATTATGGGCTATTTTTTTTTTTTAATAAAATGGATTTCATTTAAAAAAAATTACAAAAAGGGGATAAGTCATGTCAACTTGCCACGACTTCATATATAAAAGTCGTCTTAAATTTGCACGATTTTGATACATCAACCTGAAATCGTGTCAATTTGGCACGATTTTGTTCACGTCATATTTTTTATTTAATTTTCTAAAAATAAATAAATATTATAATTATTTAATTATAATTAGAATTATAAGTTATGTAATATTTAAAATTAAATTGATAAATAATTTTTTTATAAAAGAATAAATACATAGATAAAGAAAATTAGGAAATTAATAATCAAATTTAGAATTGAATTTTATTATTAAATCTGTCTGTGCGGACAATTGCTTCTATTGTGACATTCAGTTCTATAACGTGAACAACTTTTTAGCTTATTTGGAATTGAATCATCCACAAAAATAATTCTCTATTTATTTTCCAAATACAATAACATTTCTCAAATAAATATATTACGTTACCGTCAATTATTATCCATACACGATTATCTAATTTTTTGATTACTTAAAACTAACACCATTAAAAAATTATGTATCGAATTAATTTTAAATATTACATAACTCACTACTTGATATAAAAAAAATGATGTGGACAAAGTCATGCCAAATTGGCACAGTTTTAGATTGACGTGGCAGATTCAGATTGACGTGTCAAAGTCGTGCCAAGTTGACACGACTTGCTCTATTTTTATAATTTTTTTGAAACGAACTCCATTTTAGTAAAAAAGAAAAAAAAAGCCCTAGTGTGGAAAAAACTCCCTTATTTCATGAGGAGACTTGTTGGTGTTACATTATCAGAGAGAGCTCCTTGGAGCTCATGCTAAATAAGAGCTCATGCTAAATAAGGTGCGCAAAAAATTTAAATTGTTAAATTCAATTTATAATAATTTAAATTTATATTATTTTTAATTCATTTAAGTGAATTTATTTTAAATTCAAATTTATATTTTTTTTATTCAATTCATTTAATTGGATATAGATTAGATATATATTGGATACATTTTTGTATTATCAAAATGAATTTTTGATTGGATTTTGACTTGGTCCAGGCCTAGGTTGGGCATAGTCAATCCAGGACCAGGTTGAGCAAAGTTAGTCCGATTTCATGTTGAGCCGAGTCGGCCCAAGACAAAGTCGAGCCAATTGGGTTTGGGCCAAAGTCAAGCCGATTCGGCGTGGGCCAAAGTCAAGCCGATTCGGTTCGGACCTATGTCGATCCAAGTAGGTCCGGGCCAATGTCGAGCCGAGTTGACCCCAACCCATGTCGAGTTGAGTCAACTCGGGCCCGTTTTGAGCCGAGTCAGACTCGAGCCCAAGTCGAGCCGAGTCAGTCTGGGTCGATGTCGAGCCGAGTTGGCCCGGGCTGATGTCGAGCCGAGACGGCTCAGGCCCATGTATAGTTGGGTCAGTCCGGGTCCATGTCGAGTCATTGTCGAGCCGAGTTTGTCTGGGCCGATGTCAAGCCGAGTCAATTCGGGCCGAAGTCGAGCCGAGTCAGCCTGGGCCTATGTGGAGCTGAGTCGGTGCGAACCTATGTTGAGCTGAGTCGGTGTTGGGCAATGTTGAGCCGAGTTGGCCTGGGACGATGTCGAGCTGATCGGTTGGACCTATGATGAGCCGAGTTGGCCCGACTCGGTGTTTAGCCAAGTTGGCCCAGGCCCATGTAAAGTTGAGTCGATCTGGGACCATGTCGAGTCGAGTCGAGTCGGCCCAGGCCCAAGTTGACCCGATTCAGCTCGGGTCTTAGTCTAGCCGAGTCGGTCCAAGTCCAGGTCTAGTCGGCTTAGGCCCAGGTCGAGTTAGGTTAGTCCGTGTCCATATCGAAATGGATTTAATCTAATTGACAAAGTGAATTTAATCTAAATTTTTTAACAATATGAGGGATATGGAATCATAGAAACAATATGATATTCAGAGCTTTAATGGTACACAAAAAAAATCTTTTGAGTGACACAAATAAAGGTCTGGGTGTAAATAAATCATAAATACCCAAATACAACACTCTCATATTCCGAATGATGCCTTAATTCTCTTGAAAGTCTGAAATCAATTAAGTAAATTCTTGGTGCAAATTATTAGGGTACATTTTATGGTTTCTTGGGGTCTAAGATCGGTCATTAGAAAGGTTATGTACATTCTACTCTTACCTGCATATTTTTGGTGTTGTAACATGGTTACCTATTGAGGTGTTGGACATGAATATATGTAGGGAATCGGTACTAACACTATTTTTTGTAGTAATTATGCATGTTTTAGTTCCTATGTTTTATGCAAGTTGTTGTAATTCCCAATGTATCAACTACGCGCAGAGGATAACTGCTAAAATACTTTCTGGAAATTTTCTTATATGTAAATTGTGTTAATGTTGTGGAAGAGGTGCTTTAAGATTATTTACTTTGTCAATGTATTTATGTTGAGAAAATAGCCCCTGTTCGTGGAATGGGGTGTATATTTTGGTGAAGATTTGTAGTTGGAAAGTCTAGGCATAACTATAGGGTTTTTTTTGGAGAGTTTTAAGGTTATGACTCTATATTTTGGGGTCTTTTTTATACGAATTGGAGTATCCATAGTACTATCATTTATTAGATTCTTTATGGTCGATAAAAAATGAACGAAGGAAGTTTTGGATGGACGAATCCAGTAAGAAGAATCTAGAAATCTCTACATCCAAATAAATGAAGGAAAGTAGAGTAGCACAAAAGAAGAAATATGAGGTTAGTTATTCATACTATTTGTAACTCCTTATTTGATGATGAAATAAATAACTCTGCAATAGATTGTTTTGGCTAAAAAATGGTAGTATAAAAACTCTAAATCTTTTGAAATTATCCATATAAATAGGTGTTATGTTTTCATGGGAGGAGAAAGATGTTTTGAGAAAACTAGAGGAGATGGAGGAAAGAAACAGAAACATGAAGAAAGAGAGAGAAAAGGGGGTGACTAGTATTCAATCAAAATCATTAGCATAAATATTAGGGGTTTAAGGGGAGGGATAAAATAGATATATCTTACAAAACTTATCTTTAAGGAAGATGCTACTATGTTTATGTATATAGGAAACGAAACTTGATGTGTTGCACAATGTAAAGTTTTATTACCTATGAGAGGATAACAATATAGATTGGATTCATATGGAGGTAAAAGAATGATGCCGAGGGAATTTTGAGTATGTGGCACAAAGGTATATTTACTCATGAAAGGTAGATCATTGGTAAAGGGTATGTTGCTATGGTAGGTAAGTATACTAGAAGAAATAATCACGATAAAGTGCCAATTATAGTCAAGAATGTATATTCATCTTGTAATATTAAAGAGAAATATTTAATGTGGGATGACATAGCAAAAATTAAATTGGTAAAAGCTTGTAAAACATGATGTATATTAGAAGATTTTAACGTTGTTAAGAGACATAATGAGAGGGGATAAATTATGTTGGCAACACTACAAGAGAGATGAGAGGATTTAATGAATTCATAAAAAAAACTAATTATATGATGTGCCACTAGTTGGTAAAAAGTACGTGGTAGAGACTTAATGACATAGCTAAGAGTACGATAGACAAAATCCTAGTATTCTAAGAATGGATGGAACAATGGATATGTTGTAAATAATATACCCAATACTTTAGTATTGAAGACGTCATTGACAGATTGAGGTTCATAACCATTTATGTCGTTGATATTTGGCATACAATCTTGCTTTTAATGACATCGTTAAAAGAATGTGAAACACATATTTAGAAACTTGAAACTACATGGTAATAATAAAAGAAAAGATGAAAAAGTTGAAACACGGCCTAAAATTATGGAACAAAGATGTCTTACGAACACAAATAAACTACAAATAATTAGGAAGGTTAAGGAGTTAGATAATACGAATGATGATAATAACTTAGATGAGTATATGAGATTACAACGTAGGAAGTTACTTAGCGAACTTAAATTAGTTTATAATAAAGAAAACTAGTCATATTAAGAGGGAGAAATAAAGGAGGCAGTAAGATAGTGTGAAAGCACAAAAAGGTCCAGCATGGTTTTAACTTTAACTTTATAAAGAATAATTGAGAGACAATAAAGTGAGATGTAATACAAACAATTAACTATTTTCAACAATTTATAAATATTGTTAGAGATCCCAATGCATAATTTATAACCTTAGTACCTAAGGAAAAAAATCCAATAGGTTTGGTTGAAATGAGTTATATCTTAGGTTGTGTGTATAAGGTTGTCTCTAAAGTATTGAGAAATAGGTTGAAGAAAATGCTAAAAAAAAATATTATAAGTACTTCCCAATGTTATATGTTATCATTGTAGTTAATGAAGTAATAGAAAATATTAGGAGAAAAAAGAAAAAAAAAAGAACTTTCTGGTAGTGTGGACAAATTATTGTTTATTCTTCTCTTTTGGGCCTCTTCTTTAATGCAAAAACTGAGAAATTTCTTCCTGCACATCCATAAAAAGATGTGAAATGATAACTTTGTTGTTTTCTTCATTTTTTTTCATTAACACCTCTCTTTCCTTTTTTTCGGATTCTAAAATTCTAAATTCTAGAGTTCAAAAATACATTCTGAACTCTAGAATTTGAAATACATTTTTTTTTTCTGAATTCTAGAATTTGGAAGGTATATTTTGGGTTTGAAATATATTCTGAACTCTGCAATTGTATTCAAAATTTTAGAATTTGGAATGCGTTTTTTTTATTATGAATTTTAGAGTTTGAAAGATTTACAGATTATATAACTTGGAAATGGAAAAAAAAAACAAATCTTGCACCTTTTCTCCGAGAGTAATTTTGGAATAAAAAAATTTATGGAGGTGTAGGAAGAAAATATGGAGTTGGAAGAAGAAATTTCCCAATACATAGATTATAGATTGAGTTTACAGATTTAAACATGGTCCATTTAAATATTTATCTTTGTTCATTGCGTATTTATATAAAATTTAAATTTCATATTAATGTAAAGTAATACTATTCTAATATCGTTTAATCATCTTCTTTTTTATATAAAAATTAGTTATGGGAAAATTAATTGATATACATATAACATAATAATGAAAAAAGAAACTTAAAACTATTGCCTGCCAATGTAATAAACCATGAGTTATGTGAGTGTTATGTGTTGAAACTACATTTTATTCTTTAAAAATTATTTTGATAACACGTTTTTAACAGATTCACAGAAACAAAATGATTCTCTATTCTTGTTAATGGAAACCTATTTCAGTAAACAAATTTGAAAACTGCAAAAAAACAGCAAAAATGAGCTTGGCCCATTGTCAAGGTAAAGCTAAGATTGGGGCTTTCATTTACAGATAAATTTATATGTTTAAGCTTGACTTCTTTTTTTGTATATTAACGTGCTTAATTATAATAATAAAAACAATATTTTTTTATGTTTATTTAAATAAGCTAGTGTTTAGGTTTAAAAAACTTTTTTGCATGACTTAATAAAAATTGACTTACTTTTTCCTTAAAAAATCTAGTATGGACCCACATGCTATTTGTAAGATAATTGATATATTTATACCCTAGTGATTTGTAATATTTCATTGCTTTTTATATTTGATGTAACAATAATAAAATATCTTGAAACTTGTTATACAATATTTATACTTATTTATCCTTCTGGTGCTCCTCTTAGTCACCCTTTACTATATTTTAACTTCATAAGTCATTTATATTATTAAAAAGATAGAATTAAATATATAATTAAATATTTTTCGGTGTGTTCAATATCATCACATCCTTTCCTCAAGAAAATAAAAAAGTGATTTTGAAAACAAACCATCATCCCCTTAGACATGACGGAGGGGTTTGTTCTGGTACGTTGTTTAATAGTCTCACACCGCTTAGGAGTCGATGATAATGACAATTTAAATACATATTCTTTCCTTAACTCTTTGAGATATCTTTTAAGAATAAAACTGTGACGAAACTTCTAACTCTAAAATATTATGATCTCAAGTATATTGAGATGACATCACTAGGATCAATCACCACATTTGAGATATTGTAAAAAAAGTGATTTTGAAAACAACCCTTATCCCCTTAAACATTGACTGAGGGGTTTGTTATGGTACGTTTAATAGTCTCAAGTTGCTTAGGAGTCGATGTTAAAGACAATTTAAATACATATTTTTTCCTTAACTCTTTGAGACCTCTTTTAAGAACAAAACTGTGACGAAACTTCTAACTCTAAAATATTCTGATCTCAAGTATATTGAGATGACATCACTAGGATCAATCACTACATTCGAGGTATTGTAAAAAAAGTGATTTTGAAAACAAACCCTCATCCCCATAGACATTGACGGAGGGGTTTGTTCCGGTACGTTTAGTAGTCTCATGTCGCTTAGGAGTCGATGTCAAAGACAATTTAAATACATCTTTATTTCTTAACTCTTTAAGACATCTTTTAAGAACAAAATTGTGACGAAGTTTCTAACTCTAAAATATTCTAATCTCAAGTATATTGAGATGACATCATTATGATCAATCACCACATTCGAGGTATTGTAAGAACTCCATCATGATTGTTCTAGCGATTTTATCTTTAAAAGGTATAAGGTAAAATTAAAATATCATGACAACTTATTTTGTTGGGAAACCTTTTTACATTTTTACACTCAATTCATCTCCCGAAAGAGAAAAATCTACTGTATCCTATGATTCCTCTCATTTTTCACACTATATGATAATAATAGAACAATTATTTTATACTAGTGCTAAGTGGTGCCTAATGTACTGAAAATAGCAAGTAAATCAAATAGTACATCCAAAAGATCATGACACTACCTACCTATTGTTTGTGTTTTCCAAAAGACATTCATAACTCTTATATAAGATCCACATGTGGAATGAACATGAACTCGATACATAGGTTATTATTAATATACACTCATAGTCATGAAGTTTACTGCAAAGAGATCTTACCTATAAATATTTCTATTGGTACAATGTAAAAAAAATTGTGTTTTAAATTTTTTTATCAATAAATATTATTTTTATAGACATATATTAATCTTCGCGGTTAATATACAAGTTAGGTTTATTTTAGCAAAATGTTAAATTTACTATCTATTTCTTTCTTTCATTTACTTTTATCATAAGTCAATTTAAAATCTCTTGAATTTCTTGATAGGGTAAATATTAGAGGTCCTAAAATATCATCAATTATTAAAATTTGGATTAGATAAAGAGAAAATTTACTAAAAATATCAGCCCAAATAATTCAATTGTATATTGAAGGTTTTTTATTTCATAATAACTTGTGATTAAGACAGATTACCAATTGTATTGGTGTTATTAGACTATCTATAATCAATAATACATTTCTTTTTTGACATATCATTTCATACAATCAAGCCAAATGTGTCTACATTTTCTTTCATCGATAATAACATAAGAAACACATTTTGATACAAAACACTAATAAAAGTATTCATAGAATTTCCAAGTTCCCATGTTAATTACATGTATTAAATGATTTCAATATCAGTAATTAAGAATAATAAAAAAATATGTATTATTGGAATTAAATAGGTGAAGCTGATGAATAAAAATCAGCTGCACATCATTGTTGTATATTGAAGTGAGTCAAGATTCCTTAAAGATAAGTACATAAAAAGATGCCATTCATCCATGAATTGAAGTTCAATAATTTACCTTGGTGGTGCACATGGCAAGGACAAGGGGAACAGTCTAGCAAATGGCACCACTTTTCTTAAATAGAAAATGGCAGTGAAGAAAGGAAAGGCTTGTGGCATAAATATTATGATAATGTTTTCTGACTCTGAATGAGGCCAACCCATAACTCAAACTTCTAGATGGAAATGACCCCAGGGGTCTGTCCTTCATGTACAATGACAATTACACCAGACAATTTTAACTGTACAAATATGGAGAAGAAGTTGCACCATGGTGGGTCTATGTTTAAAACTAGTACCTTTCCTGATATTGAACCGTGGATTCTGTCCCAATAACTTTTTTTTCCCTTTTTCTGATTGATTATATTAACTTGAACTGTGAGATTATATATTTATGATTGATCCGAAATCACTCAGACAACGCATGATCTGGTAAATCCAGCAAATTCTAGTTATAATGAGTTCTAAATAGGTTTGATATCATAGTAAAAAATGAACTTTTAAGTTTAACTCAATCTTATAAAATCGGTTAATAAAGTGATATTTACACTCATTTATATACTATGAAATGTTTTTATATTTATTATGGAATCTCCAACGGATTAACCTAGCAATGGTGAAATTGGTCTTTAGGATCTGACTGTGGACAAATAGAAACTGTAATAGTTTATGCGTGCATGTTGTATAGGTTTGTGCATATATACGTGGCTTCTAGGAACTACTTTTATTCACAAGAGTTGTGTTGGTAGCTATGGGAGATTTTAATCACTATGTGGTTGTTAAGTTCAAGGATGGTGTGGCAGTTGATGAACTCATTCAAGGTTTGGAGAAGATGGTATCTGGAATTCATGAAGTCAAATCCTTTGAATGGTACAAAACCATAAATTGCAGTACTTTGTTTCTTCTTTCTCTTAACACATGTTTTTCTGCATTCATATGACTGGTTAATGGTTGTGTGATTCTGGTATCTCAGTGGTCAATGATAACCTTTTAGATATAGTAAACAAAAAGCACAACCAACTACAGGTTGTATACAAGATCTTTAACCTTTTAGACTATTTTGGGCATATGCAGAATTTCACTTGATTTTTCCTTAACATTAGCATTTAGTAAGCAATTCTACTGTACTTATTATGTGTATCACATGTTTGTATGACAGGGGAAAAGACATTGAAAGCCATGATATGCTAAGACAAGGTTTCACTCATGTGTTCTTGATGACATTCAATGGGAAAGAGGAGTTCAACACATTTCGGACTCATCCCAATCATATTGAGTTCTCTGGAGTGTTTTCACCCTCTATTGAGAAGATTGTGGTGCTGGATTTCCCATCAAAGCTTGTCAAAGCACCAGCATGATCCTCAACTCATTAAACTTTTCATCTTTCAAGTGCATGCATGTGTGCATCCTCTATTTGTAGTCTGATATGGTTGTTCCTAGTTCCTGCATGTTCTTCTGCAATTTCAACTTCATAATAAGCTCTTTTTTTTTCTCAATAATGAAAGTTCCAGCAGTTCAATTGGTTATTACTATGGAAAATGCTTCATGTAGATAAAAAATGTTGATCTAATACTATAAATTCGGATTTTTGATGAAACTTTGACAGTTATTCTCTGTTATTATTAAAATAAAATCGGTTTTTAACAATGGTTGGAGAAATCGTGTTAATGTGGTAAGTTTGCACAATTTTTATAATTTTAAAAAACAATTTCATTTATAACTTTAAAAAAATAATCTCATTTTAATAATAAAAGAGAAAAATTGTTCCACTCTTATCAAATACTCTGTAAATTCTCTCCATGTTTCTACAGCAACACTTTTTATAAGGCTTCCAATTTCCGAGACACTGACAACAAATCCAAAGAAGCACTCCTTTTACTTTGTTACTCACACAAGTAAAATACTGAAAAAATTTATTCATATTTTTTTAGCATAAATACTTTCATATTATTAAATAATAGGATTGTGATCCTCCATAAGATTTTATATTGAGTTTGTTTGTTCTTTTATTATTAATTTTTTTTTTTTTTTTTTTTCGGCAATAAAAAATAAATAATTTTTTATTCTCTTTTGGGGTGGTTTAACCCTTATAAAAAACTTTTATAAAATACTGACCAACCGTCGCCCTTACTTAACATAGAAAAAAAAAA
>Ga0123342_1009550_pt1 | contig 11569 bp, 4 predicted proteins | sample Turbeawhitnodule_FD_89960 | JGI IMG/M metagenome (GOLD analysis project Ga0123342, IMG submission 89960) | Root nodule microbial communities of legume samples collected from Mexico - Turtle bean Mexico white nodule | ecosystem: Host-associated > Plants > Roots > Nodule | place: Mexico: Nepantla... | reverse complement strand
TATATATATATATATATATATATATATATATATATATATATATATATTGTTATGTTTAAATTTGATTTTTGAAATATAAATCTTTGAACCTGTTTTCTCTTGAACTTATAGTAAAGTTAACAGTTTTACGTGAATGTTATAAAAATCAGTTTTAACTTTATTAAAATCAATAAGATGTTAAGTAAAACATACACTACAAAAAGCACATAATTATTAAAACCAAACCGATAGACTAATTGAAATATTTTAGAATAATGAAATCATTCTAATCAATGAAAAAAACTAGAAAAAATGATTTTTTTTTATAAAAACTTTTATGGTAGGCATCATTGTGAAACTCGAAATCTCAACTACACTCACACCTCAAGTATCAACAATCATCTTTCACCATATAAAAAAATATTATTAAAAAAAAAATACAAGTAAATAAGGAAAACTAAACCAAGATCCATATATAAAAAATATATAAAAAAAATAATACTTAAGTAATCTATACCTATTAATAAAAAATTCTAAGAAAAGACTAAATAAAAACCTATTATATAAATTAACAAAAAAATATTAAAATAACACGTTTAATATCTATTAAAAAGTGTTATAAATTATAAGTATTTATTTGTAAAACTTGAATTTACTCATTTCACTACAAGAAAATCATGAAATAGAAATCAATTACAAGAAAATCATGAAATAAAAACCAATTTTAGAGGTAAAAATAATAAGTATAGTGACTTAATTAGAGACCATTTTGGAGACTAAAAAAAATTTTGGTTTCTAAATTAGTTTCTATTATTGTTAAATAGTTTATAAATTAGTATCTAATTAGCTACCAAGGTTTTAACTATTGTCTCGACCAGTCCTCGGTCATCGACTCCAGCTACTGACCTCAGACATCGCATACCGGTGCCTGATAGTGGAAAAGGGCCACGTAAGGTGGGCCCCAGACGCACCTATCAAGGTATTGGTCAGTCTTCGAACATCGGTACCATAGACCCCGACGTTGGAGATCGACATCAGACCTCGCCAGAAGAGGGAGAGATCGGACGTCGACGATCTGAACAGTTATATTGGGCCACGTAAGGTGGGTCCCAAAATTACACAGTCAGCTGAAAACATCGTATATGAAGAAAGCCTAAGTCACGAGGGATCCATGTAAGTGTTGTGTATAGCGCATTAAGGCGCGACACGAGTGAATAGCTCCTGGAAGCACTAAGGCCCATTAGGGTTAGGGTTTCGAAGGGAAGCTACATGCATGACACGTGATTACTTAGGGCACCCGTGGAACAGATGACCCTAGAGATTTGGTGCACAAGTTGGTACCCAGGCGGCCATTCTGTTAATCGTTGCATTCCAGTTAAGGGAAGTTCCATGTGCCAGATTATGCTAAAATTATGTAATAGCGACACAGGGACATTCTTCAAGGAACCCTAGACAAGGGTAACAACACAAAGGTAAACCCTAGTTTCAACCTATATAAAGAGTGTTAACCACCCTAGCAAGGTACACAGTTTCTAAGACTGAAACTACTTTACACACTTGGTGTTTCTTTGCCCTTATACTGACTTGAGCGTCGGAGTGCAAACGACCGTCAAGGAGCGCCCTTTGTCTTTGCAGGTGAGAGATTCTTTGATAAAGGAAGAACGATTCTCAGGCGGAGATAGGATGGCCAAATGCTGCTGTTGGACACAACCGGCGAAGCGAGTCAACCGACAAAAACAACTACCAATTATTTAGAATCTAAATTTGGTAGCTAATTAGATATCAATTTAGAAACCGTTTAATAATAATAAAAACTAATTTAGAAAAAAAAATTAGTTATTTTTTGTTTCTAAAATTGGTTTCTATATGATTTTCTTGTAGTGTTTATAATAAAATTTAAATTTCAGTATTGTAAAATGTTCCTGCCGGTTGACTCGATCACCTTCATACGTCTCACGATACTCCTACACCCTATTCTCTGTGCCTTCGTTCGTGCCTCTAACACCTAAAATCACAAAGACAAAGGGCGCCCTAGAGGTCGTTTGCACTCCGACGCTCAAGTCAATCTTAGGGCTAGGAAACACCAAAACTGTTAAGCGTAAAAGCTGTGTAAATTGTGTGTGTGAAGCGGCGCAAATGAATAGCATATCTTACTAGATTTATCCTTACCCTTTATATAGTCCAGGGTTTTCGCTGTTTCCAATACCAAAAATAGTTTTTGAGGGTGGGCCTAGCGCCACTATTACCCATTCTTAGGATAACCTAGCGCATATGGTTCCCTAACTGGAGTGTGACCTCTAACGGATGACCACCTGGATGCCACCTCGTGCACCTGATCTCTGGGGTCACCCGTCCTGGGAGTGCCCTAGCTGCTCACGTGCCACGCGTGTAGCTTCACCCCTGGAACGTGACCCTTACAGGTCGTATATCTCTTCCAGCGGCTCTTTACCCGTGTTACGCCTAATGCGCCATTCGCACTACACGCATGGACTCTCATGGCCTAGGCTTCTCCCTTCCTAATAACTGGTGTATGGTCTGGGGTCCACCTTTTATGGCTCAGCTCTACTGTTTGAGTCACCGATGTCCGATCTCACATCCTCCTCACTATATTGCCGATAACACATCAATACATCCTTGTGATCAACGCCTTACGAGACACTGGTCCACACCGCTCGCGGGACCTAGCTTACATGGCCTCATCATTACTAGTGGTCAACGACGCCCGATGACTGGTCGGTACATAAAATATTTGATTTTGATTTTTGTATTTTGAATATTAAAAACTTGAAAATAATATTATAGATTTTAATAAACAATATTATGTAATAGTATATTTATTTGATATTATTCTGTAAATTATTTAATTATTTTATCAATACTAATTTAATAAGATAATCTTAAACCGAGTGTATTGACCATTGAGGTTTTAAAAATTTTGATAATGGCACAAAAGAAAAATTCCCATTGAATCTAGAGGCTTTCAACGAGTTTCTATGCAACCCCTTTTAAAAGAAAAAATAAAAGAAAAAAATTATCTTTTTATAAATTAAAATTGGCTAATATAAAAATTAAAAATAATTTTTTTTTTAAAATTTATATGATAAATATTTTATAAATTAATTTTAACTTATTAAAAAATTAATTTCTTATCTCTTTTTCTTAAAATGTTTTATAAAGAGATTCATCTAACTCCAAGACAATACCACGACTTGTTAGTATAGAAATGCTTAATTAGTAATCAATTGCATTTAAGTAGGGAATATATTCATTAATGCTATTCATTTGAGTTAAAATAACACAATGAAACAGTAAAAGTATAGCATATAAAAAAGAAAACTAAATAATTAACTTAAAATAAAATAAAATAAAATACATATTTTTTTGTTCAATTTAAGCATGTTTATCACTATTTTTTTAAAATGGTAAAGATAAATATTATACTCAAATATGAAAGAAATAAAACACTGAAAGAGATATACAAGTAAAATTTCACATATTCAAAATCTTTAAAAAAATGTGTATCACTCTATTCTACTTCATTATATATTGTTTAATTTGCTGATTCCAAAATTTATTTACTTACACTTATCCCCATAATACAGCTACAATTATATTTTGTACAAATTTAAACATAATTATTTAACATCAAATTTAATTTGTATTTATAGTTCCTAACTGTACAAATTCTACATCACTTTGGATAAGTTTTTATAAGAAGACTTTTAAAAAAAATAATTTTTTGATAAAATTTAAAATTAGCTTGTATAAAAACTAAAAAAACTATATGAAAAAACTTATACAGATTAACTTATATATAAATTAATTTTAATTTATAATAAAAAAATAATTTTTTTATTTTTGATTTATATTTTTCTCCTCTATAGTTGTTTAAGAAAAACTTTGTAGAAACATAAGAAAAGCAAAAGTTAAAAAGAGAAAGGATCTTAGAAGGTTTTGAATTGCATGGATAAACTCGAATAATTGGTGACAAAAGTTCAAACACATAGTCGATATATAGCATCCAAAACAGGAAAAAACAACATAAAGTGATCTAACTTTATAGACATCCACTTTACTTTTTTCCTTCTTTTTTTCATCTTTTATGTGTAAGCCAAACAAGGTGTGGCCAATTAGAAATCGTCAAAAAGCAACATTCATTTTATCCTCCATTTGTTTATTTCTTCATCATAAGCTATAATGTCACCCTCATATAACCTAATATGTCACTGAAAAATCTGAGTCAGAGAATTTATAAACACTTGGATTTTCGTTGTAGCCACCAGGTTTAGGTTGGCCACAAGTTTTAGTCATGTATATGGCTGTTATATGTTAAGGAACAACTGGTTTTAGTGGTCCTCAATTTCTTCTTTTTTCTCTTTTCTTTTTTCTAGTTCTTTATTCATTCTCCATGTTCCATAAACAAGGGCCTGTTTGGTCCCTATTTCTTTCAGCATGTCATGGTTTTGGGTTCATCGTGTGGGAGAAAATAGGGGACAAGAACATGATCATGGGTCTTTCTTTAGTATAGTTTTATGTGAAAAATAAATATTCAAATTTATCTAAATTTTTAAAAAAATACTAAGTTTTTTATTTATTTAAATTAGTAATTTCTAAATTTTCAATTTAAATTAAGGAAAGCATATTAGTTTTACCAGATAATTTCATGCAAAAGAATGAAATTCAACATACCAATTAACTTCATAGCTAGTAAACTATTTTTATACTTATTTTTTTTTTAAAACATTTAGTTTTCACAATTAAGCCTATAGACGCAAAACTTGTACATATTTTACTGATTCTTTGAGTTTAAATTATTACTAAAACAATTTATTGTACAAACTGGATTATAATGTAAATGTGTTTTTAAATTTCGCGCAAAAAAAAAAACTAATTGAAGATACACTGGTTTAAATTTGAAAAGAAAGTTTAAAAATAGAAATAAATAACTTGGAATTTTAAAATTGAATTTGGGATGAACAAAATAAGAACAACAAATTAATTTCAAGTATAAAAATATAAAAGAAATAAACATGAATAATTATGAAAAAAATATGAAAGATCTGATAAATTTAAATAACTGATATATGCATGATTTAGTGAATAAAGAAGGACACGAACATAAATTTTTCATTAACATTTTTGGTTGGCCCTATAAAAGATTTAGTGTACCATGTCTATTTTTCCATCTTCAAGATGCTATATCGAACTTTTATTTAAAAGCCTGCATTAACGTACCCGATATAGTAAAATTGAGTATTGGAGATTTTCAAATTGATTTTGTTTATAAAAGATTGAGAAATATTCACAATAAATTAAGAAAATATTCTCAATATTTATTTGAAGAAATATGTTTAGAAATAGATAGATTTAAATGATGCACATAAAATATGGATGAACAAAATATTGCATAAACAATGCAAATTTAATTTTTTTCGTTTTTGATATAATATCAGTTTGATTCAATATATTTTTAAAAGATACCTGTGTTAAAGAAGATTTCATTTAACTGTTATGATAAAAAAACTTGTTATTCGATGAACACATTTATTAGATCGTCTAACATCATGAAATTGGATATACTGACTAATATAGTTGTAGAAACATTGTTTAGATTATCAAAGATACATAACGACATATCAATTAGTTTTTTATATCATGAAAACATAAGATTATAAACTTCATAACAATGAAATCATCATACTGTGTGATATGTGATTGACGGTCTAACTAAATATATAATGGGATGGGTGCAAGTCTGTGTAATCCCTTTAAATAGTTTTTTTGAATCCTTTTAATACTATTTTTTATCAGTAAAATATAGTTGTATAATCATAATGAGCAGAAAGGGGTGATATGGTAGACGTTGTAGGGTTAGTGAAAAGTTTTTTGATCCACATATTAAAAAATTACAATAATGAACTCTATATAGTGTGATATGTGATAAACTCTTTAACTAATTATATAGTGAAATATGTGAAAGATTGTCTAATCCCTTTATAAAGATTTTTGAATCTGTTTTAAAAAAAATTATCAGTAAAGTACAATTGTATATATCATAATGAGCAAAAAGGGGTGACATGGTAGATGTTGTGGGGTTAATGAAAACCTTTTCTTTCCACATATTAAAAAAATTACAACAATGAACTCACTATACAATGTGCTATGTGATAAACTGTCTAACTCATTATATAGTGGGATTAGTGAAAGACTATATAATTCCTTTTGAAAAGTTTTTTTAATCCCTCTAATTACTACTAAAAAAAAGTTGAATAGTGACAAAAAAATGTGGGTCATGTGTTGGGCCTAATAACATAAAATAATTGGACCAAATATTTGGGCCAAGTAGCATAGGTTTTTGGGCTTGTATTTGAGCCAATAGTATAATATGTCTAGTTAGGCTTAAAAGTGACTAGTTAGGGTAATAATTGGACTTCTTTGAGCCTAATGTAACCCTAGAACGTCTAGGATATAACACAGGACAAAAATTACCTTGCATGGAGCACATGGACGTCCACATGGTAGCCTAGGAGTGGAGAGGATTAGCATGGAAGGTGTGAGCTAAACATGGAAATCATGAGTCCACATAGCACCTTCTCATTGGAGAGTTTTATTTTGAATTTTCAAATTTTGGCTCCAAAATGTTCAACCCTCTCTCCTATAAATTTAGGTGTTTGGCTCACGAAAAAAAAGATCAATTTTATGAGTGTTATACTACCAAATTGCAAGCCTAAGCACTTCTATGTCTAAACCTCTAGGATAGACACCTTGGTCTTCTTCTTCACATTTTCCAAGTGATACGGCTGAACCAATCACTCTTCCTACTCTTCATGCAACTCCAAGGAATCCATAGCTCCAATGGGTCCATCCTTGACACATTTCTTCCACAAAGCTTCCGCCAATCTCCTTCAAAATTCAAGCAAAACCAAATGGGATGAGAGGATGCTATCAATCTCATAACGAATAGATCCATTAGACAGTTTAGAAAAGGCATATCAGACAATCTAGTCTTCATTCAGTGATAGAAAAGTCTTTAAGTGTCTATGTTAAAGAGAACCATTTGGAATGAAGAATGTTATGCAAATAGATAACTTCAATTGTGAAGAAACATGTGAGACGGTCAAACAACGCTGGTATACATAAGACATTCTTGTCAAATGGCCTTGATAGACGACCCTAGTGCTCATGGATACATCAGAAGATTTTGTTAGACAATCCCTTTAAACACTACAAGAGGAGAAAGATGCCAAAGGACAATTTTCAGTGATCGTTTTGATCACAAAGCACGTGAAAAGCCTAACTAAATAGTGCTTATGATTTCATCAACGATCACTGAAGATTGCATATACCAGACGATCTTATTATCTTTTACCCGTCAAACAGTCTACTACATAAGGGAATGTTTATACTTAACTTTTACATTTTTAGAATGCTTTATGATACATCTTGCTTGATTTCGAATCTTATTTGACATTGTTAATTTATATAAAATATAATTTTCAAATAAGATTAATAATTAAATGATTTCATAAACTGAAACATAGCAAAAGCACACTGAATTTCTAAAATATTATCTGCTTAATTTTTTTATTTTTTTTAATAAAAGATCTCATGCTAGGAATCACTATGAAACTTTACATCTTTGCTAGGCTAACACCTCAAGTATTAACAATCATCTGCCACCACATGAAAAATGTATTATTAAAAAATAAATAAAGAAAAGAAATACAAGCAAATATAGGGGGACTAGACCAAAACCCATATATAAATAACCTAAGAAAATCGATACTTAGATAATCTATACCTATTAATAGAGAATTCTAAGAAAAGACTAGATGGAAGCCTATTATACCAATGAAATTGTTTTCTATGAATAAACCCTAAATTAGCAAGCTGGTCAGCACAAGCATTACCTTCATGAAAAATGTGAGAAATCCTAAACCTGATTTTCCCACAGTAATCAAGGCAAGTGTTTCCACCTATTATGAAGAATCCAAGGAACATTAGTCCTAATAGTAAATGCAACACAAACCAAGGCAGAATCACATTTAAGTCATAAACTAGTAAGACCAATATTTTTAGCTTCTTCAATGACATATATAACTTCATAAAACTTAGCAACCAAAGCAGTCTAAATATCAAGGAAAGCAGAAAAACCACCAATAAACTCCCCCATACTCCCATAAAAAATACCGCCACAAGCAGCAAGATCAAAAGAACCCCTAGCAGAAGAGGATGAACAACTTTGCCATTACGAGTATTTATATCATAGAACTTAAGCACATTGAAGTCAAACATATCATTCTTCATAGAGCTTTTAGACAAATTACCTACTAGGTAAGTGAAATCCTTAACGGTCTTTTACCTTTTTAACTATTTAGGGGTGCCTATCTTCGTTGGTGCTTCCAAGCGCACGTGTCTTCAACCTTTGACTGATAAAGTCAAATTGAAGTTTGCGTATTTGAAAGGGAAATCTCTTAGCATGATGGGCCAGATCCAATTGGGTTAATATTATGGTTTCTAGTTTCCTTGCTTATAGTTTTAATGTGTATAAATGGCTTGTTTCTATTCAAGTTGAGCAGTGGACCAGAAATTTCATTTGGACTGGTGATATTATGAAGAAATCATTTTTTTTTTCTTAATTCTCAATTCTCTAATGTGGGTGATCTGCTTTCATTAATTAAGAGTGATGGTAGTCCTTTGGTTACTTTGATTAAACTTGTTGTGAGCACCTTCTCTATTTGGATAATATGGCATATGAAGAATTGTGCTAGATTTCAGGTTAAGATTGATCTTTCGAGGGACATCTGCTTAATTATTTTGTGAATGAATACAATTTCTATATTCATTATAGAATATTTGGAATACAATTATGCATTAATGACTAAGATTAAGACTTTATTATAAACTTTTTATATATGAACAGTGTATTAACAATAAACTTTTAAAAAACACAACATGTGCTTTTTTCACATAAAAGGGTTTTCCGAAATACATCTGGTGGAAAGATATACAAGTTAAAATCTATTTATTTCCAACATTGAAATTATAGGCTAACTTGGAAAGTATTTAAGATTGTATTTACAGTGAAAAACCCGAGAAAAAAAATCTCAATAAATTTGAAAATATTAATAGATATTGTTTCAGTGATTACCATGCATTATTATGTTGATTATAATGTTCACTAATACTTATATTGTTTCTAGAAATTGTCAAAAAAACATAAGCAAATACAAAGTTTCCTTTTTTTTAGTGTCTAATGAAAAAACGATGAGATAAAATAGTGAGATTCGCGTTGAAGATGATTGAATTCAATATCTACAATAAAAGAAAAAACAGATCTTTCCACAAAAAATTGATTAGCAAAGTAGATAGCATAGCAATATCAACCAACACTCTAGAAAAAAAATAGTTTTATTCATGGTGCAGTCATCAAAGAGAAAAAGGAGTACCAATCCCTCTCGCTATAGATAAAGTTGCTTTTGATTGCTAATATTTCATACGAAGACTGAATCCTGACCCAACATTGAGCTTTGGTGAGATTCATGGAAGATGGCACAAAGTCTTTAGTCCAATCAAAGACTCTCAAGATACTTGGATTGAGATTCCAAGACCCCATTGCTAGGACTCTTCTGAAGTCTTCATGGGAAGAAAAAACAAATTCATAAAATCATTTTCCTAGAGGAATAACTTTCCAAGATTCTAGAGATTTCTAGGCAAGATCCAACTTTTTGCACACATCCATACGAGTAAGAGGTTTGTCACATTTGGATAGTACTATTATTTCATTAAGGTGATTTTTACAATCTTCAAAACCTGCGAGATACACATCTTCAACAATCTGAACAAATATCAAATTTCCCTTGATGCAAGGAGAAGGAAGTTGTTAAAGAGGGATATCGCATGCATTATTCAATGTTTGTGCAAAAGTCTTCTTTTGTGCTTGAGTCGCATAAGATGATTTGGCTTGTGAAGAGCAACCTTGATCCTTGAAATACCTCAAAAAAATATGAAAACCAGAATAATTCATCCTCATTTTACAACACTAGAGAGAAAAACAACTGTAATTAATTAGAAGAAGTGCACCACTGTAAAAGAAAAAAATAACTCTTTTAATTCTTTATAATTTCATCGAACTTAAAAGTAAAACTTCTTATCTCTTGCTTAATTATAATATTTCTTAACTTAATTTTTCTTTTAATTGTGTCATGGCGCCCTATTTTGATACATTGATTAACATGTCAATAAATCTTCCATCAAAGATTTATTTTGGACTTTCTCCATTTTTACTTCTATCGAGAACACCAACTAATTGGTAATACTTTGTGATGTACACATGAGTGGAATGTCTTATTCATAGTCATAAAATTCATATTAGATTAGACCATCCAACCAAGATTAGGTGGGTAGGTGGAATCATATTAATATTCAAATTGGAAAGGTATTTGATCATACTTAATCTAACTATAGTGCATAAAAAAGCTCAATAATCAATAATTAATCCAATCCCCCTTCCAAAAACAAGGGTTGATTTTATTGTGAATTTACCACACGGCAACATTTACATGATTTTATAATTGAAACCATCTTTTGCCACGTGCTTTCCTTTATTAATTACTATAAAAAAAATCTTATTATTTTTGTTATATTAATCTTTAAGTGCCTGTAATTTTTTCAAATATTGAAACATGTCTTCAAAAACTGAATAACTCTCTATTAAATTTTCTATTTGACATAAGATATATGTTTTTCTAAAATCCTAAATATTCTAATATAATATAAATAAAATTAAGTTTGGTGTCCATTAATTAAGAGAACAAATAAATCGTATTAGTTGGTGAAGTGATTATATTTTGTCCTTACATGTTATCGAACGATGTAATTAGAGAGATTTTTTGTGTTCGGTTTTACTACATACAACAACTCCTGAAATAAGTGATAAATATATTAACTCACTTAAGTTAAAGATGTATGTTACAATGTCAAAATATATTAAGATAACAAAACTTTCCTCGTACTCATTTATTTATTTAACAATTTAATCCAAAAATTTATTTTAAAATATAAACTACTTATAAGTGCACCAACTTATTTTATAATTATAATTCACCAAAAGTTAATGATTATTCGCCTATTAACAATTTTTTTAAAGGTGCCAGAATTTCACTAAAAACATTTAAATGATTAATGTTGTACTCAACCAGAACGCTCAAAACTCAGTACTCGGTGGTCGGACCTTGGTGTATGGCACAGGCAAGTCAGCTCGACTATTGGGTTAGTATAATGGACCATGTGACTGGGTTCTGGTTGTATGAGTAAGCCAGTTTTCGTATAATTAAGGTAATCCTTCATACGTAAGGCTAGGCAGCTAGCGAAGGGTAATTGTGGACCTTGGGGTGCGCTAAGTACGTATTGTTAGAATATACGGCCTTAAACGAGAGGGGGGGTGAATTGTTTAAGAGGGATTTTTGCAAACTTTGAAGGTATAATGAAAATCAATGATGAATTACAGAGAAAAGAATCAAGGAAACAAATACCCAAAACTGTTTTAAGATGATATCAGAAAAACAATCGGTTGTTTTGTCGAAACAAT
>Ga0123342_1009549_pt1 | contig 11570 bp, 10 predicted proteins | sample Turbeawhitnodule_FD_89960 | JGI IMG/M metagenome (GOLD analysis project Ga0123342, IMG submission 89960) | Root nodule microbial communities of legume samples collected from Mexico - Turtle bean Mexico white nodule | ecosystem: Host-associated > Plants > Roots > Nodule | place: Mexico: Nepantla... | reverse complement strand
CTGTAACAAGTGTAATCCTTGTATCTGTTGAACAAGAATCTTTGTGTGTTTGCTGAGAAGTGTTGTGTGTTCTTGAGGGGATCAAGATCAGCATTCTTAGTGTTGGTGTGTTGGCCAAGAGAAATGTGTGTCTTGAGGGGATCAAGGTCACTTTCTTGGTTGTGTTGTAAGTGATATAGGTTTGATTACTTAGTGGTGTTCCTCAGTGGTTTCTGAGAAGACTGGATGTAGCTCTGCGTTTAGAGTGAACCAGTATAAATCTCTGTGTGCATTTTCTCTATCCCTTAACTCTTTAAATTCAGTTTTTATATTTGTAAACTGGTATAAACAACCGATTGTTTCTGCGAAACAACCGATTGGTTTGCTGGTGTTGTGCTTTTAGCTTTGTGTTTTGAAAAAATGATTTCTTAATCAAGATATTCTCGAAGTAATTTCATTCAAGGCTTAAAAGTTTTCGAAATCCCTCTTTAAACCATTCGCCCCCCTCTAGTTTAAAGCTATACATTCTAACACATATATGTTTCAAAACCCTTTTCAAGTTTCTTTGAAAAACAACCTATTGTTTTGTCGAAACAACCAGTTAAAATTTGCCATTACTGCATGAATATGGGCCACACTATTAGATTCTACAGAGTAAAGAGGTTTTCTGTTCCTAAAGGTATTTTGAAATGGGTTCTTAAGGTTCCTAAGATTCCTACTAACATCATTGGACTCAAATTTATAACGGGACCAAATCTTGCTTCTTAATATTTTTTTGTAGGTATCCTCGGCAGCCAAGAATCACTTTTGGGCTTGAAGAATGTTTGCTAAAGGGGAAAACATCAAGAGAAAAGTCTATCTTTGTGCCTGTACTTTCAATTGTATATGATTTGCAAGGTTCTTTGAAAGTCAAGAGACATCTTGGCACCTTCATAGTGGGTGCTCAAAAGAGAAACTTCAAGAATAAAGAGAGTATGTGTGTTTCCATTTCTCAATTTATTTGTTTCCTTGAAAGCTTTATTGTTGGTACTGAATATGGTGTACGCTCTAGTGAGGATGAACTTGCTGCAGAAAAGCACATGACTTCTGATATTAGGGACCAAGATGTAAGGTTTTACAAAAGAGTGTCCTATTGTATGGACCACCTGTAATAAGGAAGACCATGCTTGCCAAAGCTATTGCTAAGGAGTCTGAAGCAGTTTTCATCAATGTTTGGATATCAAACTTGATGAGCAAGTGGTTTGGAGATGCCCAAAAACTTGTGTCTGCCATATTTAGTCTTCTTGCTCATAAGCTCCAGCCTACCATCATATTCATCGATGTTGTTGACAACTTTTTGGGTTAGCGTTGTACAACAAATCATGAGGCTTGTTTGAAGGGTTTTTAAACTGTTTGACTTTACTGTCAAACCAATTCAATCGGTTGTTTCGAAAAATCAACCGACTATTTTTTGAAAATCCTTAACATAATTTAGTTTAACTAATTTAATCTGTTTTGTTTGGTTTAAAACTGACTGAAGTATAAATAAGTGGTTATACGCTTATATTTGTTATGGATTCAAATTAACACTTTCAAAATCAGTTTTTCTAAGATTTCTTAAGGCTTGGGATTTTTTGTTAAGAGTGGAATAGGATTGTTGTGTATTCTTTCAATCCAATCTGTGATTGTATCAGGTGTATTTTATTCCTTTCTCTCTTAGATTTGTATTTCTGTAAAGAATTGGTGTTGCATAAAGTCAAAGGGTGTTCTGATCTGTATTGTGTTGTAGCCAAAGGAAGTGAGTGTTCTTGAGGGGTACAAGATCACTTCTTTGGTGTGTGTGTAATTTGTAATCTGTTGTTGGTTACATAGTGGAATACCCAATGGTTTCTGGGGACTGGATGTAGCTCTTGGTGAAGAGTGAACCAGTATAAACATTCTGTGTGAATCTCTCTATCCTTACACTCTTTAAACTGCTTTAACTTTGTTTTTATAAAGTGTTGATAAAAACAACTGACTGTTTCGTACAAACAACCGGTTGATTTTTTGCACTAAGCTTAAAAACAGTTTTATATTTGGCTGGACAGATTTTCCATTGATTAATTCTTCATAGCCTTTCACTTTACCTTCAATACTTGCAAAAATCTTTCAAAAACAATTCACCCCCCTCTTGTTTTTATTGAGTATAGGGTCTATAATTCTAACACTATTCACTGAGTATAAGAATATGTACAATAATTTGATTTGATTTGATATTGACAATAATTTGCATGAAAATTAAATAAAAGCAAGGTAAATGAGTAAAATAATTTAATTAAGAAAATTGGGATTCGGGTTAATCCTTTTAACTCATCTATAGTTTTAAACATATAACATTTCATCTTGATTGACATTGATGCACATATAAAAAATCCTTTATATAGATTCCTTACATACAAAATTATTAAGAGAGTCTCCGAAATATTGATTCCTCGCATATTTATAAAAACATTATGAACAAATGTTATAACGCAATTAATATTTCAAATCTATTCCTAGCATTCATATATGTTAAGCATTATCATTTAGATTAGATGCTTGAAAGTACTTTCCAGTCAAATCTAAGGATCAAAATCATGAATAGTTTCAAACTTTAAGAATAAAATGATAATTCCAATCATCAAGTAAGAACTGAATATTATAGATAAATATCACCTCAATACATAAGAGTTTGAATAGATTACTCTTAATCCCAAAGAAAAGAATTAACCACTCATGGTGGTTGTACTGGACAGAGTGCTCAGTGCTTGGAGCTTAGTACACGGTTGTGGGTAGGTCAGCTTGGCAGTTGGGCCCATGGTGTGGGTCATGAGTTTTGACCCAATTATATTAGTAAGCTTGTTATAGAATACTTAAGATAATATTTTTATTATATATTAAAATAAGGTTATTAGCATAATATGTTTTTAACCTAACAGATAAGTGTGTGTTTGTTAAGATACGTAAATATATGCATACAGTTGTTGGTTGAAAAGATAAAGTTGCACCGTAAGTAAGGGTGCCCACGTAAAACAAAATGTATTCTTCCTGTTAGCACTTGAAGTGGTGCCCCGTTAACAGGTGGTTTTTCTGTTGTTATTTTATGATTTTAGTATGGATAAGATTCTCATGAGAGAAAGTTGTTACAAGAGTAGTTATAAAAGGGGCTAGAGTCCCCTGGTAAATGGACGTTGTTTCTAAGACTGAAACTGAATACTTATTTGATTTTAGTAAGCTCCCAATCACTTGATCATCAGAGTGTGATCAAATGGTATAGCCCCCTCTATTTCAACAGAGCCACGTTCCAATGCAACAAGAAGACGTAGAACATATTCCAGAGGAGATAGGTTAGGAGTGGAGCTTTCCACCAGAATCAACGGGCGAGAACAATGGCTATTACAAGCATGGACAACAAGAAAAGAAGATCTAGAGTGATATGTCTCATGCCTTCCTTTGGTTCCTTCTAATGATCTCTAGGGTTATGTCTCAGGCCTTCTATTTAACCTAATTGGACTTGGGGTAAGTGACATCTTTATTCATAATATATATATATTTGCTTCATCTCTCTTTAAATTTATGAAAATAACACAAAATTGGGAATAAATCGTTCATATTCATCTATAGTCCAAAAATATGTAAAGAGGTTAAGATTCTTAAATTACCGGTTGAATTATAACTATTTTATCAAATAAAGTTCTTAAGTGTCTATCTTTTTTGTATGAAATATTCCTGAATTATGACACTTATCATTAATCCCATTTTAGAAATGTGCATATGCTTATTATGTGAGTTGATTTAGAATTGCACATTTTATGGGTTACTCTTTGTTTATGAGTTTTTGATTTTAAGCAGAATATGGTAAAAACCGAAAGAAGATTCCCACTAGACACGAACTTAACCAAGTGGTTAAGTAAGTGTGAATGTTCACTTCTAGAAGACAAAGAGAAAATACAATTATATGATAATGAATAGGTCCGAAACTAAAGAGCATATAAGAGAAAGAAAGAAGACGAAAACCAAATAGAAAAAGATGAACACAAGAAAATAAAGGAATGGAAAAAATAAAAAGATGAAAGGAAAGAGAAGTTTAGGATGATGAAGGTGTAGTCACGCCACTTGAAGGGGGAGGACACTCCAAGATGAGTGGTGAAGAGCCGTTACTTGAAGTGTAGAGCACTCAAGATAAGACCTAAATCCTAGGAGACTCAGCTCACTAAACACTCTAACAGAGTTTCTCTTCTTAATTCAAATTCAAGTGGGAAAAATACATGAGACAAAGCATCCTTTATATAGGAGAGAGTGACTTGGGAAGCAAGAGTGAGAGGGGGTAGGGGCGTCATTAGTGAGCAACCTTCTAAAAGGTAGGTCAAAGAAACCTTAAACCTAGGTGCACATGTCATGAAATGTGGGTTTGGCACAAGCCCAAATTACTAAGCACACCCTACTCTAGATTATTGTTCTATTTGAACCCCCCAAAAAAAGTCAAAATTATTTACATAAACTTGTCTTGTAAAAAGACCAGAAGAAAGAATATCTCAAGCTCTGGCTTATGTCTAATTCTTCTTTTGTTGAGGTCTTTCTGATGTTTGGTTGGGCTTTGTCTTGGATGCTGAGATGACTGACCTAATTGTGAAGTTTTTGTGGTATCCTTATTCATCTGCTTGTCGATTTGGTTTGTATCATGCCCCCCAAGTTGGAAAGAATTTGACCTCGAATTTTGAACTCCTACAAATAACATAGTTAGCTTGTTCATTTGATTTCTATATATCAGTTGTGAAGCAAACTTATGTTCATGGGTACTCTCCTTCATTCTCTAGTTACATGTGATGTTTGTTGAGAATGTGTAGGATCAAAGGGAATTTGGTGTGAAAAGCTTCTTAGAAGGTGTAAACCTTTAGAAGGATTTTCAAAAATATTCCCACATTTCTCTAAAAAATATTGCATGTAATTAGAGCTACGAATAGAAAAACAAGAGAATGAAGGAGAGTACCGAAGTGAGTCGACAATATTTATATTTGGACGAAGCAACATTACGGTTTTCACCACGTTTGGTGAGGTTACGAGCCCCGTTTTGTTATTTTCGTTATTTTTTTAGTTTTTCTTTTATGTTTCATTTTTATTTGGTCTTTATTTACCTCTTTTGGAGATAGAGGTTTTGAATATGATCTTATGGCCTTGGAACTGAAAAGAAATCTTGTTAGTTAGGCCATCAAGTACATTTTTCCTATCATATTGCCATGGCCTTCCTAAAAGAATATGGGTTGCTTCCATGGGCACAATATCATATAACATCTCATCTTTATATTTGGAAATTGAGAAATATATGAGGACTTGTTTATTAACAATTATTTCACCCTTTTCACTTTGTAGGGTTGTGTATGAGAAATAGTGGGTAATCCAAGTTTCTCCACCACTCATGTACTTGCCACATTTGTAAAACTACCCCCATCAATTATCAAGGAACGTAATTTGTCATTAATAAGGCACCGGGTATGGAAAATATTTTTCCTTTGACTTTCATCAATTTTTTTTTGAAGTTACTCTAGCATGCACCTTACTACTAACAAATCCCCTTCACATGGCATTTTACACTCGTCCTGATACAAACCACCTTGACAAGAAGATGACTAAAGACACAACATACAAGATCAGGCCCCACCAAACCTCAAGAGAGCCTCAGTAGAAGAAGAACCAGACATAAACCAGAATATCAGATGTTCTTCCTTCTAGTCTTTTCACAAGACAAGTTTATGTAAATAAATTAAGCTCACTTTGGGAGTCTAAATAGAAGAATAAGCTAGAACAGGGTTCACTTAGCATAAATTGGGGTTGTACTTAGCATAAATTGGACTTGTGCCAAGCCCACCTTTCATGATAAGTGCACTTAGGTTTATGTTTTTTTGACCTACCTTTTAGAAGGTTTCTCACAAATGGCACCCCTACCCCCTCTCACTTTTGCTCCCTAAGTCTCTCTCTCCTATATAAAGGGTGTTTTGCCTCATGTAATTTAAACATTGAATTTTGAAAGTAAAGAAACTCTGTCAGAGTGTTTAATGAGCTGAGTCTCCTAAAGGTTCTTGGGTCTTATCTTGTTAGTGTAGTGCACTTCAAGTAGCGACTCTTCACAACTCATCTTGGAAGCTCCCATCCTTCCAAGTGGCGTGATCTATCTTCCATTCCATAGCTTTCTCTCATCTTTCTCTTTTTCTTTCTTCCATTACGCCTTCCATAATTCCATTTCCATTTGCTTATTTGTTCTTCATTTTTTATTCGGTCATCATATTGCTTCCTTCCATCTTATGTTATTTTAATTTTCACACCTCATCATCATCACCTTATATTGTTTTTTTTTTTTCTTTTCCCTCTAGAAGTGAACCTTCACACTTACTTAACCACTTGATTAAGTTCGTGTCCAATGGAAATCTTCTTTAGGTTTCTCACCATATTCTTTTTAAAACAAAAACTCACAAGCAAAGTGCCACCATAAAATGTGCAATCCTAAATTCAAATCACATCATGTGGTATTCAAAGCATGGTTTTAATTGTGCTTATATTTTCTGCTTTAAAATTCTAGCACATTTCAATTATGTCTTTATCTTCCAGCAATTTCAATTCTGCTTTACACCTTTCAATCAAGTCTTTAAATTCCTTGTCATTTAAAATTCCATTTTTTATTCATTAAGTAATTTAAATCTTGTTTTTGAATTATATGTTTCATTCTTTTTCTTTCCTTATCTATTTTTGCTTGAGTCTTATGTTCTTAGTGTTCTAGGAATCTTTAAATCCATTCTGCTTACCTTGATTTAAATTGTGAAGAACTAAAAACAATTAGAATTTGTTTAAGTGGTAGTTAATTTATTTCCAAACAAAGAATTCAAGTGATCATAAGATTTGAATCCCAATCCATTTGTGAAAATTGAAAAGTAAAGTAAAAATATGCATGACAAGAATGTGGAGCTATTGAATTCATAAAAACAAAGACAAAAGAAACAATTTGAGTTCATTTACATTTCAAAATTCAATTGCAAAAGAGGATTCTTTTTATGTGGCAAATTGTTTTCATATTTGTGGAATTTTATCCTTCTTACTTTTACAATTTCTAAGAAAATAAAAACTTCATAGTTAAAAGTCTAAGTAAGTTTCTTTGAGTATTAAAAGTGCTTTTCTTGTTTGTCTTGTTTTAAGTCTTGTCAGTATCTTAATTGCAATTTGGTTTAGCTTTCTTTCTTTTAACTTTCTTGCTTGTCTTCAAATTTTTTCTTAAGTTTTGTTGGGGTTCTTTGTATGAGCAAGTGAAAAGAGTTTTGACCTCTTTCGCTTGAAGTGTTGCTACCAAGTGTATACCCTTTTGGCAAATGTTTGAAAATCTTTCTTGACTGAATCTATCCTTGCAATTCCTTTTTACTAAATAGTCGAGTGATACACGTGAATGAGTGCATTATTTGTTGTTTAGAACTAATTGTTTAATTTTTGTTGTGTACAAATATGCATCATTTATCCTCAGGGAAATCTTGCAAACCACCCTCTCCTAAAAAATATACCTTTTGGTGGAACTTGAAGAGGCCAAGAGGAGCTTGGTTCATAAGGAGGAAGATATGAGACAATTGGGAGAAAGGATGAAACGTCTTGAAGACACCCAAGAGAGGCAAGTCAGGGAAAGGAGATGGGAGCCTAGAAGAACTATAAGATGTTAGAATATATGGCCTTAAACAAAAGGGGGGTGAATTGTTTATGAAAATTTTTCGCAAACTTTGAAGGTATAATGAAGTTCAATGCAGAATCATAGATACAGAAATCCAGAAAGCAATCAAACAAAACTGTTTAAGTTGATTATCAGAAAATCAACCGGTTGTTTTTGCGATTCAACTGATTGTTTTTATCAACATAGTTAAAAACAACTTAAAAACAGAATTTAAATGAGTTCAGGGCAAGAGAAAAGCACACAAGCAATTTATACTAGTTCACTCTTATTCCAAGAGCTACATCCAGCCCCTAGAAACCACTGGGTATCTACTATGCAATCTAAATCCAGATTACAAACACACCACCAAAGAAGTGACCTTGAACACCTCAAGTCACACACTTCCTTTGGCACACAATCACCACAGAAATCAGAACACCCTCTGATTCTGCATTTACACAACAATATTCAGAAATACAAGAGATACAAAAAGGATTACAACAAACCTATTCCACTTCTTTGAGAAAACCCAAAAGCTTGAATGCAAATCTTGAAAACTCAAATCTGTTTTCACACTTTCACAAATGTCTAAACTGTTCTCTTTTTTTTAGGAGCGTATAATAACCTTTTTCTTAAATACTCCAAAGGTTTGTTAAAAACATTTAAAGTAGGAGCCTATTCAATTAGAAAACATTTAAAGCTGATTTGCAAACTCAACAAAAATTTTGTTATGGATTTTCAAAAAACAACCGGTTGAATTTTCGAAACAACCGCTTGAAATGGTTTGAAAGCAAAGTCAACCAAGTCAAACAACTTCATAACCCTTTTAAAAAACCACTAAGTGTCAAACAACTAATTGAAACGATAAAACAACTGGTTGTTTTTTCACTTCTTTATAAAACAATCTTTTTCAAAAATGTTTTGATTCCAAACAGTTTTAGATTCAAACAAAGAGTGGATTACACATAAATCTACCCCAATCCCACCCACACAAGCAACAACTTCAGCCTTCCACCAAACACCATGGATTTGGAGACATCAAAGCTTCAAGATCATCCTTGATCAACATGAGACAATACATGGACTATGGAAGTGAAGAAGAAGAAGAAGATTGGAGAGTGCAAAACTTTGAAGCTAGGCGCCAACATCATCACCAAGCAAAGAAGTCCATTCCTTTTGTTAAATTACCTAGTTTTAATGGGGATAGTGACCTAAACTTGTATCTAGGATGGGAAGCTAAAGTAGATCAAATTTTTAATGTGTATGAGGTAGAAGAGGACCAAAAGGTTAAGTTAGTTTCCCTAGAATTTGAGGACTATGCCATGCAATGATGGCATCAAACTGTAATGGATATTGGGCTAAACAAGAGGCCAATCGTAGTCTCTTGGCACGATTTAAAGTTATGCATGCGTGCAGTTTATTCCTCCTCATTATAGGAAGGAAAACTCTTGTTGAAGCTCCAACGACTTCATCAAGGATCTAGGAGTGTAGACGAATATTTTAAATATTTAGAAGTAACTTTGACTAAAATTAATATGCATGAAAGTGAAGAGTCAAAGATTGCTAGATTTGTGAGTGGATTAAGGCGAGAAATACAAGATGTTGTAGAATTATATGAGTATGCTTCTTTGGAAAAATTGGTTCACCTAGCCATCAAGGTTGAATCACAAGCTTTGAAGAAAAATTCTTTTAAAAATACTCAAAATGATGGTCTTTAGAAATCATCTTGGAAGGGCAAAAAAAAATTTAAAACCAAGATTCTCCTTCCACTTTCTCAAAAGAAATCACTCCATATCATAAAGATTCTAAAGATAAACCTTCTACTTCTAAATCACCCACCAAAGTAAAAAATGCTTTAAATGCATAGGTTTTGGGCACATTGCTACTAATGCCCAAGTAAAAGAACAATGACGGTAAAAGGGAGAGATAGTCGTGATGGCCATACCAATAAGATTTCTTTCAACTTCCAAGGACACAAGGTTATATTAAAACACCTATCTCCCAAGGAAATTAATGAGGACCAAGTAAAATTAAAAACCAAAAGAGAAAATGAAAAAGGTGAGGAAAGTAAAATCAAAACAGGTTTCATCGTCTCATCTCCCGCAGTCAAAACAATAATGTTGACCCGTATAAAACTAATTCCTCCTCCTAGGTATACTTCTTCCTTATATTTTTCATTACCAAATCATTCTAAATACTTGACATATTTAATAAAGAAGTATAGGGATGACATTAAAAAACTTTCTAAGGGTTCTCACCTTCTAAGAGGATTTTCACAAACAAATCACTTCCTCCCTAAACATTCTCTACAAACATGGCATGTGTCTAGAACTCATCCATGCGAACTCCCAAAACTTCATGAACATAAGTTTGATTCACAACCTAATGCTCGAAATCATGTCAAGTAACCATGACTGACCTCTTGTTTAGCCCGATGTCCATTACAGTTTGATGCCACCATTGCATGGCATAATCCTCAAATTCTAGGGAAGATAACCTAAAATTTGGTCCTCTTCGACCTCATACACATCAAAAATTATTTCTACCTTAGTTTCCCATCCTAAATACAAATTAGGGTCACTTTCTCTACTAAAACTACGTAAATTTATGATGTGAGTTGATTTTTGGATTGCACATTTTATTGGTTGCTCTTTGTTTAAGATTTTTGGATTAGCAATTTAAGGTGAGAATCCTAAGAAGATTCCCAATGGACACAGACTTAACCAAGGGGTTAAGTAAGTGTGAATGTTCACTTCAGAAGGGCAAAGAGAAAAACACAGATATATGGTGTGGATGATGCAAAGAGAGGAAAAAATTAAGACAATAAGATGAAGAGAACCAACAAATTAAAAGACAATTATGAGAAAAGATAACGAAAGTGAATGGATGGCGTTAAAAGAAACATAAAATGAGGAAGAGATGAAGATATCTTATGGTAAGAAAGGAAGTCACACCACTTGGAGCAGAGGGATTGCAAGATGAGTGATACAAGAGCCACAACTTGAGATATTACTCACCCAAGATAGGACCCAGAGCCGCCACTTGGGATATTATCCACCCAAGATAAGACCCAAAAACTCAAAGTACTCAAACTCACAAATTCACTCAAGCAGAGTTTCTTTACTATATTCAAAATCTAGGTGAAAATACATAAGGCAAGACACCCTATTTATAGGAAAGGTTGTCTTGGTGGGCAAGATGGGTGAAGGGTAGAAATGGCAATGGAGAAGGGCTGCCTAGGGTGTTGACCATGGTCAAAACCGTACCTTTAGGCATAACTTCTAAAAGGTAGGTTAAAAACCCTAATTCTAGGTGCCTTGTCTTGAAAAAGTGGGCTTGGTACAAGCCCATTTTGCTAAGTACACTCCTTTTTATGCTATGTTAACCTACTCTAGCCTATTATGCTATTTGGACCCCAAAAGTGAGCCCAAATTATTTACAAACATGTTTTTGTCTTTTAAGAAGACTAGAAGAAAAAACAGTTGATGTTTTGGTCTATGTCAACTTCTTCTTCTAGTGAGGTCCATCTGATATTTGGTGGAGTCTCGACTTGATTGTTGAGATGATTGCTCACAATGTGAATCGTCTCTTGACTTGATGGAGGAGGGCCAAGCTCACCTCACCATGGAAGCCAAGACCCAAGACTAGACCGTCTAGTACCATGTGAGGAGCGTCTAGACTCAAGAGGGGAGCGTCTAGCACAAGAGGAGGGGCGGCTACACAAGGAGCGTCTAGGAGGAAGCCTAGACCGTCGAGGACCTATCACTAGGTCCATGGCCAAGCATATTCAGCACAAATGGGTCAAGCCACGGATTGGAGGGAGAAGACCTTGTACATGCTACATGGAGGCCCATTAGGGGTGGCTTAGTAATTAGTGTAGTGTTAGAAAGCATAAACTTGTCTTATATGTGAT
>Ga0123342_1009548_pt1 | contig 11571 bp, 7 predicted proteins | sample Turbeawhitnodule_FD_89960 | JGI IMG/M metagenome (GOLD analysis project Ga0123342, IMG submission 89960) | Root nodule microbial communities of legume samples collected from Mexico - Turtle bean Mexico white nodule | ecosystem: Host-associated > Plants > Roots > Nodule | place: Mexico: Nepantla... | reverse complement strand
GTTTCGAAAACCCTAAATATTGGAGCCAAGGCTTTTCTATAATTGCTAAGTTTACTATGTACGACCCATTTGACCACGTGTTATTTCTCGCAAACCTCCACTTTATCATTTTGTATTGTTTTTTAGCTTTGAATATGAATATGCTATGCATGAACTTTCAGCTCTTCAAGGTCATCCTAATATAATTTTATGATAATTTTTTTATTAGCAAAGAATAAAAAAAAATAAAAAAAATACATGCCCTAATCCTTATACAAAAATTGGTCAAAGATGAACTTATTTAACACTTAAGGAACAAAAATCTTGTTAAACTTTATAAATCACCAAACCAAACATCAAAAACACATAAAAAAAAAAAAGTCATAGCAACACACAAAACACCTTTTCTCAAAAGTCCTAACATCTTTTATGTGTTTTTTTACTCATTTATCATTTAAACATTCATTTGATTACCAAAATTGTTTATGTTTATTATATTTATTTATCTTTTATAAAGTACTTTTCTTAATGAGAGTAAAACGTTTTAGTTTATAACAAATATTTTTTTTTATCAACTTGAATTACTCATTCGTGCATTGTTCCAGTTTCTCACACGCACACCACCAACAATCTCTAATGCAGCAAAATATTTGTTCAGTTTCTTTGTACCTTTATTTCCGCTTTTGTGTGTCAAGATTCAATTAATTTCACCAACTTCATTGGATCCCATTACAATTACTAAGATTTTCACCTCAATCACGCTCACCAATTTCTCACACAAGTCCAAGTCCCACACAAACACTGACAGACCAATTTACAGCACCACGAAACTACATACACTATTCAAAAAATCATCAAATAAAATTTAATTTTAGAGATTAAAAATAATTAATTATTATATTGACTAAATTAGATACTAATTTAAAAACTAAAAAAATTATTATTTTTTAAATTAGTTTTTATTATTGATAAATAATTTTTAAATTGACACTAAAAGAAATCATGAAATAGAAACCAATTTTATAGACTATAGATAATTAGTTGTTACAGTGACTAAATTATAAACTATTTTAAAAACTAAAAAAAATGTTTCTAAATTAGTTTATATTATTGTTAAATGGTTTCTAAATTAAAATTTAATTAGCAATTAAGGTTTTTGTTACCAAATTTAGAATTAAATAATTGGTAGTTAAAACTTTGGTTGGTAATTAGATACTAATTTAAAAACCATTTAACAATAATAGAAACTAATTTAGAAACTAATTTTTTTTAGTTTTTAAAATGGTCTCTAAATGTTTTTCTTGTATGTGATATCTAATTAACTACCAAAATTTTAACTACTAATTATTTAAATTCTAAATTTGGTAGCAAAAATCTTGATAGATAATTAAATACTAATTTAGAAACTATTTATAATAATAAAAACTAATTTTAAAATCAATAATTTTTTTAATCTCTAAAATAATATCTAATTTAATTAATATAACAATTAATTATTTTTATTTCACTATTACATTAAGATGCATTCTACAACAGTTACAATTTGCTTTGTTGCCACGTTTTTGAACCGTGAGCTACTGCACCTCCAGCGATGATTTAATTTCAACTCAGCATTCCAATTTGTTAAACAAAAAACTACACCAATTTGGTTCATGTAAAGTTTATTTTGAATTGCAATTCAACTTTAATACCAAATTGTTCCTGCCTAGTACATTCCAGCCAAAACACCAAATTTGTACAGTTGAATCAAAGAATAGTTCAGAAATTGAAATCATATTTCATAAAGTAATAAATTTAGAACAAGAAAAACACAATGACTCTGCCTTATCCAGGAACAACAAAAACAATAGTTTCAATTTTCTACTAGCACCATCAGCATATTCAAGCCACAAGTTAAAGCATCAATACAACATTATTTTTTCAAAATATTTGCTAATTACTCTTTTATAATATTTAATTATTTAATTATTTAATTATATCATGTTTTTTTATTATTATTATTACATATTTAGGAATTATATGTTCGGTTTTATTAAAAACTAATTTTTCTTTTACAATATTAAAATAATAATTTATTAAGTTACGAAAAATTGTCAAATTTGTTTATTCTCTTTCAATTATCGAGATTTGTTTTAAGAATTTAACAAAACATTTGTTATTTACAAATTATGTCTTTAAGTTTAATGTGTTTTTTTAATTATTATTATTTACGAATTGTATATTCAATTTTATTGGAAATTGAAAATTTTGATATATAATGTTAAACGAGAACTAATTGTCAAATTGATTCACTATCTACACGCGTGAATAAATTATATATATAATACTGTTTATTTAATTAACAGAATGATTAATTAATTTAAAATTAAATAATTAGTACCTATTTTCTATCTTTTTATTGTAATATTTTTAGTTTCAATTATCTAACTTATATAATTTTTCTCAATACTATTTTAAAATGGATAAATAAATTTACAAAATTAGAAAGTGCAATCCAAATTTAATTTATCAAACAAAATATATTACTTACAACACACAAATATCAAAATTATTTTTATAAAATAAAGTAAGAAATTTAAATTTACTTTACCATAAATTATTTTTATTGATTATTTTGAAAATTTTAAAATAATTTTTATTGATTAACATATTTTAATTACTTATAAAAAGTATTTAAGTCATCAATTTTAAATATTTAAATTTAGTGTCTACATATAATTTTAGACAAATAATTTTATATTTCTAACTATTTCTTACAAATTATTTGAAATTTTATTTTGTAAGAATAAATTTTATACAACACCATAATTAATATATGTATATATTAAAGAAATTATATAATAAATATATTACAAATTTATTACAAAAATGGTCTAGTTTTGTTTAAAATTTTGTCTCTAGCTACATAAATATTATATATCTTTTAAAATAATTATATTCATTGGATATAAATGAATTTTATGAATAAGTATTAATACTCAATTATACAATACGGTTAACTTTTGAATATATATATATATATATATATATTATTTTTTATTTGGCATGTTTTATCATAAATGAAATGTTATATAATTATTATCTAAATTAATTAATATTTATTTATTTATAAAATTACTTATGTTTTAAATTTTAAGTTAAACTTTAAGGATTTGCTGGTTCAAAAATAATAATATAAAAAACATTTTTTCTATAACTAAAATTTGTAATTTTTTAATGAATATAATGATAGACTTCAAATTTTATATATTAAAATCACAATTATAAATATATTACAACTCAAAATATTATTACTAATTTATATAATGTTTATATTTTGATATGATTTAGTTACTTATCTATACAATAATTAAAAAAATATATAAATTATGTATTAAGCACTTGATATACATATTTACAAATTTTATTATATAACATAATTGAATAATAAATAGGATAAATATGATATTTTTTTTACTTTTTTATAAATTTTCTTTCATACCTTAAATCAATTATATCTTAAAATTATATTTAGAAAAAAATAATTTTTATTAATGGTAATATGATTTTTTTAGGTCTCTTCTTTTAACGAGCACTAATACAGAATAGTTCATTAACGACGATTAAAAAGGCTATAAAGATGATTTTCAAACTGTATTATCTTATAACATCAGATTGAATAACAGATGTTGTTCTTTCAAAGTTGGATACATTAGGGGAAAAAAACCTCAGGTCACATTTTTTCTAAATAATTTCTGAAATAATGTAGCCATATTTTCTAGTATTTCAATATGCGAAAATCATAGGAGAAAGAAATAAACACAAGTACAATTATGGCAAAATACACTTTGAAATATATGAGAATCATATTTAAGATAATTTTTTCCCAAAATTATATTCTTAAAATAAACTACTCATTCTGCAAGCACATTGTTCATATTATATGTCAAAGATGATTTTCAATTTTCAAAGTTAGAAAACCCTAAGCTACTTGATGCTATGAATCCCAAAGATTTGATAACCAATAGGATGCAGAACCAATAATAGAGGTCTCTTTGGGAAGGGACTACGATTTACAAATGTAAGGTTTTGTGAAGCTGTAAAGGCATGTTGTTTTTATTGCTACTACAAGAAATTATGCAATATTTTATAGCATAATTATGCCATGCAAAGCACTAGAAGTGCCAAAAAGCAACGATTTCATAAAAAAATATGCAAATAAAATTTAACAGAGAACCAAAACAGAGCACAATCAAGACATTTGCATCACGCTAAAAGACAATCACAATAAAAAATTTCAATCGAACGAAACATTTAAAAAAATCCCAAAAAATATATATCAGAAATCAAATCCAATGAAGTTCATCCCCAAACCCTAAAATTGTTTTTAATCCTATTTTGACACTGAAAACCCTACCACATGCGAAAATGGAAGGAAGAAAACGTAAATTTGTCTCTTCACATCATTTTGCTTTTGGCAATGTCATTGTCGTGAATGAATTTGAAGAATGAACCGCTTACCTTACTCACATAATGCCACTCCTAGTTCGTAACAAATGGCTTAGGGTTTTAGAGTTGTCTTGGTTTTGACTTAGGGTTTCACTAGTGCAGAAAGGCAAAACAGGGGCGCCTTATTAAGTGCGGTTTTACGAACAGACGCAATCGTAGAAAATGTGGTGGCATTTTTTAAATTAAGTTCATTTACAAATGCGACTATTTGTAACAGCCGCACTCGTAAATCAAAGCGCTTGATTTTACGAGTGCGGTTGTTACAAATAGCCTCCCTCGTAAATCATTTTTACCTTAACTTCACTTCAGAAGCGCGCCATTCACTACTCTTTTTTTCTCCAGAAGTGTTCCGTGTTTGCACTATGCTCTCATTTGCGCTTCGAGTTCCTCTCTTCTTGAAGCGTTCGTGCCTTCGTGGTAAGTTTGTGAGCTTTCTTTCTTCTTCACCATTGTATTTTTTGTTCATACAATGTATTGATACTATTCATACTGTTGCATTGCCTTCATTGATACTGTTGCATTGCCTACGTAGGTTCCTCTCTTCTTGCTTGTGTGCTTCGTTGCTGCTTCCCCGTCCACCGCCTCGTTCGTTGTTGTCGTCGTGCCACCTTGGCAACGTTGCCTTCACACACAAGGTTGGTTTTATTTTTTGAATTTTTCTTTAGTGTTATGAATTTTTTTTATGTATTATAATTTTTATTTTTTAAAATTTATATTATTTAGTGTTTATTTTAATTTTAATTTATATTTGTTGATCAAGGATGATCTTGAAGCTTTGATGTCTCCAAATCCATGATGTTTGATGGAAGGCTGGAGTTGCTGTGTGTGTGGGAGGGTTTTGGGTAGAATGATGTGCAATCCACTCTTTGTTTGAATCTAAAACAGTTTGGAATCAAAACTTTTTTGAAAAATAATGTTTTATGAAGAAGTGGAAAAACAACCTGTTGTTTTGTCGTTTCAATCGGTTGTTTATCACTTAGAGGTTTTTGAAAAGGGTTTGAAGCTGTTTGACTTGGTTGACTTTGCTGTCAAACCAATTCAATCGGTTGTTTTGAGGATTCAACCGATTGTTTATTGAAAACCCATAAAAAAAATTTATTATGTTTGCAAATCAGCTTTAAATGTTTTCTAGCTGAATAGGCTCATACTTTAAATGTTTTTAACAACATTTGGAGTATTTAAAAAGGTTGTTATACTCTCTTAAAGTTTGATAACAAATTTGAGACATTGGTGAGAGTGTGAAAACAAATTTGAGTTTTCAAGATTTGCATTCAAGATTTTGGGTTTTCTCAAAGAAGTGGAATAGGATTGCGGTAATCTTTCGATTTGATCTTCATCAGGTGTAATCCTTTCTGAATCTATTGTATTTCTGAATACTGGTGTGTAAGTGCAGAATAAGAGGGTGTTCTGATTTCTGTGGTGTTTGTGTGCCAAAGGAAGTGTGTTTCTTGAGGTGTTCAAGGTCATTTCTTTGGTGGTGTGTTTGTAATATGGATTTTGATTGCATTGTAGATACCTAGTGGTTTCTGAGGACTGGATGTAGCTTTTGGGATAAGAGTGAACCAGTATAAATTGCTTATGTGTTTTTCTCTTACCCTTAACTCATTTAAATTTTGCTTTTAAGTTGTTTTTGCTGATATAAACAACTGGGTGAATCGCAAAAACAACCGGTTGATTTTCTGTTAATCAACTTAAACATTTTTAATTGATTGCTTTCTGGATTTCTATATCTGTGATTCTGATTTGAACTTCATTATACCTTTAAAGTTTGCGAAAATCTTTCATAAACAATTCACCCCCTCTTGTTTAAGGCCATATATTCTAACAATTGGTATTAAGAGTTTGGTACTTGAAAAATACTCAAGTTTGATCCTAATTTTTTTTCTTCTTATGGCTGAAAAATTACCCTTTGGGGAGGGTGCATCAATAAATAGACCACCTTTGTTTTGTGGTTTGAATTACCAATTTTGGAAGTACGTATGCAGATCTTTGTTGAATCTCTTGATAAAGGAATATGTGATGCAATTGAAAATGACCATTTTATTCCTAAGCTTGAAAAGGATGGTGTTTCTATTGAAAAGCCTTGGTCCCAATGGACTGATGCAAAAAACAAAAGAGCAAAGTTTGATTGCAATGCAAAAAGTATTATCACCTCTGCCTTAAATTCTAATGAGTTTTTCAGGGTCTCTCAATGCAGATCTTCTAAGGAGATGTGGGATACTCTAGAGGTAACTCATGAAAGAACGAACGATGTAAAGAAGGCAAGGAAACATACTCTAATCCAAGAGTATGAGATGTTTAGAATGCTCAAGGGAGAATCAATTGCGGATGTGCAAAAACGATTCACTTACATTGTCAATCATCTCGTGAGTCTTGGAAAGGTCTTTGACAAAGAAGAGTTGAATATCAAAATTCTCAAATGTCTTGATAGATCTTGGCAACCTAAAGTTACGACTATCTCAGAATCAAAGGATTTGACATCTTCGACTACAACCTTCTTGTTTGGAAAGCTTAGGGAGCATGAGTTGGAGATGAATAGACTCAAGATTCAAGAGAGTGAAGATAAGCATGTAAGAAACATTGCCTTGAAAAATGCCAAGCACAAGAACAATCAAGTTTCAAGTGATGAGAGTGAAGGAGAAACTCTTAGTTTTCTGTCCAAAAAGTTCAGCAAATTCATGAAGAAGAATCGCAACAAAGACTCCAATAAAGAAAGGTATGACAACAAGAAAACTAGTGATTTTAATGCTAACAATTATACTTGCTATGGTTGTGGAGAGCAGGGGCACATAAAGACTGAATGCCCAAATAAAGAGAAGAAGTCGAGCAAGAAGGAAAAGAAAGCAAAATAAAAAAGAGCCTACATTGTTAGGGATGAAAATGATGTCTCTTCATCTAGCTCCTCATCAAGTGAAGATGAAGAAGCTAATATGTGTTTGATGGCCAAGGAAGAGGATGATGCAAACAGTGTAAGTTCTTGTACTTCTTTAAATGTTGAAAATTATAGTCAACTTCTTCAAGCTTTTAAAAAAACACATGAGGAAGCTAATCATTTGGCACTCTTAAACAACCGATTGAAAGGGTTGAATAACTGGCTTGAAAACAGAGTCAAGGCATTGGAAAAAGAGTTGGAGAATTCAAAAACTGATTGAAAATCTAGAAATAATTTACAAGAACTCTTCTTGCAAGTGTGACTCTCTTGTTTGTGAAAATTGTGAATCTCTTGAAAAGAAGGTTCACTATCTTGTGAAAACTGTGGATAGACTTTCAAAGGGTAAATCCAACTTTGAGAATGTCTTGGCATCTCAAAATTGTGTTTTTGGAAAAACAGGTTTAGGTTTTAATCCACAGAGCAAGAAGAATGAGTTTTCAAAGTCTTTTTCAAAAATGGCAGAAAAACAACCGATTGAAAAATCGAAACAATCGGTTGTTACATGATTTATTGCATGAAGAGAGGCCACTCTGTTAGATTTTGCAATACTAGGAAATATTTTGTTCCTAAAGGTGTTATGAGATGGATTCCCAAGAATTGTGAGGTTCCTCGTGATAAAGTTAATATCAAAGGACCCACATTTGTAAGAGGACCAAATCTTGTTGCTTGATTTCATGGTTTTGCAGGATTACTAATAGATTAAGGAGTCTTGAGTCACAAGATCAAGCTTATGAAGGAACTTTCTGGACTTCCAATTACTGTTTTGTACAAGCTTAGTCTTCTTGAAAGCCAAGAGAAGTTACTTGATCATGGACAATGACTCATTGAAAGAACTACATTGGCAAAAGGATCAAACTTTCCTTGTTTTAATTTTTTTTAATAGTCTTTAATTCAGGTGTATGATAATTGATGTCTGTATTTTTCATCTATGTGAAGGTGCATGTAAAACTTTCTTTCTGATGCATCTCTGGCAATCTATTATTAATCTATGAAATGCTTTAATCTTTGTCACAGAAAAACAACCGATTATTTTCACGAAACAACCAATTGTTTCCCTCTGGCAACACTGCATTAAATTGAGTTAATTTCTCTATGCATTGTTTCTGTTGTAGATTCTTTTCTCAAGAAGTTACAAGTCAAAATTGCTTTTATTGTTGGTCAGATTTTGTGCAGAAAGAGTGTTATTTTGGTCATGAATGGAATATATTCCATATCTTGGAAATTCAAGAGCTTTTATGACTAGTCAAATCCACATGTCATGACCATGTGCTTTCTGGTATTAGCTGACATTTTTCTATGCAATCTTGGACCAAATAATTCTTCTTGAAGACTGAAACCCACTAAATGGCAAGAATTGAAGCTGCTACTTGTGCATTTGTAGAACCCTATGCAGTTGTTTTTCTTCACAAAAACAACTCATTACCACATCTCTTGCTGTTTTTCAAATTTGCTATTCCTTCTCAAACTGGTTTCTGTTTTTCTCTTTGCCTTCATGGATGCCACACCTCTTTCATCAAAGAGGATCAAAACAAGGGTTGTAAGAAGGGGAGGACGCATTTAGGCATGGTTCTCGGGTGAAGATAAAAAGATTGAGAAATATCTTCATGAAACAAGTAGGAAGACAATAAACAATCCAAAGCTTATCTCTTTCACTTGGTTAAAGGAGCAGAAGCTGGGTGAGCTGAGAAGTCTTCTCAAAGAACAAATGCTGAAGAGGTTCTTGGAGATGTCAGGGAACACATACCCTGAACTTAAAAGGGTATTGTATACCAACCTTCAATTTGTTGGAAATAACCTTGTTTCTCACGTAAAAGGGCTTGATATGGAGATTACACATGAAGTATGGACTGCCATCACTGGATTAAAGTATGCAGGGCTGCGAATCAACAAAGGAAACATTGGTGTGGTGGAGGAATTTAATAAAATTCAGTTTTACAAGAATTGCTTGGAGAATCCTCAAGCTAAAGTGACAAATTTTTCAGTGGGAGGTCTAAAATTGAATGAAAGGCTAATTGCCTTAATTGTGACATGGATGCTTACACCTAGGGGGAGCAATCCTTTTGTGCTTACTGAGGAGGACCTTGTCTACATGTATTGCATTATGAACAAGGTCAAGATCAATTGGACCCACATCATTAAGGAACACATCCAGAAATCAATGAGGTTAAGTGACTATCACTATCCATATGCTGTATTGATTTCTAAATTCTTGAATTATTTTGAAGTGGACCTTGAGGAAGAACAAACTGAAGTTGTGAAATCATCTCTTGAAGTGAACAATGGTTCACTTAACAAGATGGGTTTCACCAAGATTGGTGGAAAATAGGTGAGCAAAGATGGTGATCAAGGTAGTTCCTCAAGTGGTGTGCATGCTGGACAATAAGAGAAAGATTTTGATGCTGCTGAAGGTGTTGGAGTTGATGCTCAAGAAGAACATACTGTTACTGATATAGGTGCTGGAACAAGTGCTGGAAATCAAGGAGAAATGATTCTCTCAATGTCTCCTTTTGAGAGGTTTATGGTTAATAGAATGAACAACTTTGCTGAAAACCAAAGGAATCTCCATGAATTTTGTGTTACAAATTTTCATAACTTTGATGACAAATTCCAAAGCATGGATACACGTTTCTAGAACCTTGACGAACAGATTGAAGTTGTTCAAAACCAAGTATTTGAGCTGCAGTATGGAAAGGAAGATTAAAGCAAAGTTTTAGTTATGTTTATGCTTATCTTGCTTTAATTTTTGGACATTTCTTTCTTATTTTTGTTTTTATTCCTTTCTTCATTATATTTGTGAAGACAAATAGGGGGAGAAAATGTTGGTTTATGTGTTGTGTATGCTGCTATTACAAACTCTGATTTCAAGTTTTTAATTCTGTTGCATTGCTGCTGCTACACTCACTGCTTTTGGCATATTTTTGGACTGGTTTTTCTACTGTTTTGATTATGCATAAAACTAGTGAATGTGCCTTGATAACCTGCTACCATATATGTTCTATGTTTGTATAGTTTTTGTTTGCAAGTACTGGTTCATATTCAAACAGATCAACACAAGCAACCAGGGATTTGTCTTCATCAAATAGGGGGAGATTGTTGATCAAGGATTGTGCATGAAGCGAAAATACATGATGTTGTCTATGATGATATCCGGTCCGAAACAGCCAGGGAATGACATAGATGTTTATCTAAGTTCCCTAATAGAATATTTGAAGTTAATGTGGGACTAGGGTGTTGAAGTATTTGATGGATTTGCTACTGAAACTTTCAAGCTTCATGTCATGTTATTTTGCACCATCAATGACTTTCCGGCATATGGTAACTTATCAAGTTACAATTTTAAGGGTCATAAAGCATGTCCAATATGTGAAGAAGACACTGCTTCTCAACAATTGAAAAATGGAAGGAAGACAATATATCTTCGGCATCGGAGATTTCTTAGAAGTCATCATCCTTACCGGAGGTTGAAAAAAGCCTTTAATGGACACCAAGAGACTAGTGGTCCACCAACTCCATTAACTGGTGTTAAGGTTTACGAAAAGGTAAATAACATAGACCACACCTTTGGTAAGTCAAACAAAGAGTCATCTGTGACAAACATTTGGAAGAAGAAACCAATCTTCCTTGATCTTCCGTACTGATCAAGGTTAGAAGTCAAACATTGTATAGATGTAATGCATGTTGAGAAGAATGTGTGTGATAGCTTAATTGGTACACTTCTTACATTAACGGGAAGGCGAATGATGGTCCAAATGCTCATTTAGATTTGATTGAGATGAACATACGAGGCAAGTTGGCACCCATAGAAGTCGGTAAGCGTACATATTTGCCCCCAGCCTGTTACACCATGTCAAAAGATGAAAAAATCAGTTTTTGTCAATGTCTAAAGGGTGTGAAAGTGCCACAAGGATATTCCTCAAATGTGAAGAGCCTAATGTCAATGCAAGATTTGAAGTTAATTGGGTTGAAGTCTCATGATTGCCACATCTTGATGCAACAGTTGTTGCCGGTAGCTATTCGTGGGATCTTACCAAAAAATGTTAGACATACCTTAACCCGTTTGTGCTCATTCTTCTCTTCCATCTGTTGTAAAGTCATTGATCCATCAAAACTAGATGAACTTCAAAATGAAATTGTTGTTATCTTGTGTGAATTGGAGATGTTTTTTCCTCCAT
>Ga0123342_1009547_pt1 | contig 11572 bp, 1 predicted proteins | sample Turbeawhitnodule_FD_89960 | JGI IMG/M metagenome (GOLD analysis project Ga0123342, IMG submission 89960) | Root nodule microbial communities of legume samples collected from Mexico - Turtle bean Mexico white nodule | ecosystem: Host-associated > Plants > Roots > Nodule | place: Mexico: Nepantla... | reverse complement strand
TATATTTTTATTTATATTTTTTTTTTTTTTTTTTTTTTTTTTTGGTTATATGATTCTCCTAGTTACAACTTAAAACGATTTAGAGAAAGTATACTTTGTCATAAAAACCCTACTCTAAGACGATTATTTTAATTTAAGAAGGTTGAAAAGATTTAATAGAAATAACTTAATAAATAAATACAACACTTGCTATATAAAAATAATATAGTACTTTCAAAATATGTTTGACTACATGTTTGAAGACATTTAAAGTGTTGTACACAAAAATATAGATGCTTGCAAGCCTACAATAAGTTCAGACAACAAAATCTTAACTAAAGTTTATTCTATTAGAATATAAAATTGAGATGTTACACTTCTTCCGAATTGCTCTTGATTTTTATTTATTCATTCATAAAATCATATAATTATAGCTATTAAAGTAATTAATTATTATGAAATATTTAAGCACAACAATCAATTTAATAATTTTTTAATTGATAATATAACTATATACTCTTATTCAAATTAATTAATAGCACTGATATATATTTTAATTACATTTATTTCAATTTTCAAAATCTCTTAAGATTTTTTTTGGTAAACACATCTCGAGATTTTTTTTCAGATGTAAATATTTTTAATTCAATTTTTTTAATTAAGATTATTATAATTAATTTTATTTTCATAATTTGAAAATTACTATTGATAATACAAATATATATTTTAGTGACAAGAGTTAACCTAAAGAGGTTCACAAAACACTTGGTGAACTGAAAATTATTATTATTATTATCTAGAGATATCCCACTATAACTTTTTTTTAACATAATTTTTTTCTTATTTTATTCTTATTAATATTTTATTTTATTATTTTATTTTAAATATTTCAGTCATTTTCTATTTTTTTTAAGTATTTACTAAATAACTAATTATTTTTATAATTAATTGAAAACAACTTTTTTTTTTAGTTTTAAAACTAATATATACAGTTATTAATTTTAAGTTTTAAATGTGGAGGAGTAGTTTGTTAAACGTGGGACAAAATAGTTTATTAAGCGTGGAACAGTTCATACTATGTGAAACAATTTTTTTTTCATATCTTCATCTCTTAAAAATTATAGTTTTTTTGTCTCTTATTATCATTTGGTTTAGTTCTTATCCTTTCTTCTTATTTTGTTTTTATTTTTATTTTTTTCTTTCCAAAAAAGTATGAACTTAAATAGATATGTATTTGAATATTAAACATAAATATATATCAATGATAAAAATAAAAAATCAGATACGCAACTGTATTTTTATTTTGGATGTTTCTCCGTGCACCCCAACAAATGGCTTCCTACACTCCATCATTTTCCAAAATACCATTTTACCTTTTTTAAGAATGACTTTCAAATTATTTTTTCTGAAATATTTCTACAACATACTTTCCAAAACATATTTTATGAATTCCGAATTTACGATTATTAAAATTAAAAAAATATGTTTTGGAAAACATATTCTGGAATGATTTTTTTGTCTTCTAGATTTCGTGTTCCAAAAACACACTTTGCTTACACAATCCCTATTCTGAAAACACTTTTTACTTGCATAATCACCCAAAATTATCAAGGATAATTATGGTATTTTAAAAAATATAAGGGTGCTAGAAGAAAAATGTAGGAATACAAGAAGAAATACCCTTTTATTTTTCCTTATTACTAGCATTGAACTTAAAAAAGTGTCCTGATTCCAAACACATTTTTATATTATTTCTAAGTTCGATAAGTGAATTCTCTAGTCCAATGGGCCGAGATAGCTTCTCTCAAGGCCCATCCTTTCTACACCCTAATTTTTTACGTGCATCCAATCAACATTTGATTTTTCAAAATTATCCTTATTTTAGAATAGAAAATTTAAAAATAAAAAATACAGTTTGAAAAAAAATTTATAAAATATAATTTTGTGTTCTGTAAATAAAATCTCGATATAGAATTAGAAAATAGAAGTTTCATTTTTGTAAAGTAATTCTAAAAAACAAAAAATACGTTCCAAAAAAAAAATCTGGAAAACAAAATCCAGAAATTTCAAAATAGGAATTTTGGAAATTCTGAGAAAGGTATTCTGAAAATTCTAGAACATGTATTCTTTAATCCAGTGTTCTAAAAATCCAAATTCAAAAAATATATTCCTTATACTAAATCCGAAATATATTTTAATCTACACCTCACCTTATTAAAAAAAATAAAAAGAACATTTTCGTCATTTCAGATAAAACATAGGATGCACCAAGCAATTGCCTTCTTTGAGCTCTCTTATGCCTTATTAGACCATTTTTGAACTTCACTAACTTTTGGACCATTTTCCATCTGAAATGGATTTTTCCTTTATGTGTATTTTACATTTATGAAATTTCCATTGGAAATGATTGGGAAGTGAAGAAAAAAATCATGAAATGGTGGGTGACTACCTTTTATATTATCTAAATTGGTCATTGAAACATGAGTGCACTGATGGGCCTTTAATTAAAATTTTCATGTAAAGATCACTGAAAAATCTATCTACTTATTATGAATGATTTATATGCAACTAGATAAAATTTTCAAAAACCCATTTATGTGAAAATTTTAATCAAGAACCCATCAACTAGCACATTAATTTTTGAAGAACTAATATGAGCATTTAGTTACTTTACATTATCATAATGAATTTTTGTGAGAGATTAACCCTCAACGTTTGAAGTGGGCAAAATATTCGTTTTAAGTTTTTCATGCACCAACTCAAGCAGTTGGGTCCAGTGGATTTTTTCTTTTTGCAGAAATTAAACTAACAATCAAAAAGTCACACATGCTTTGTAAGAGACACTCACTTCTTACACCTTACATGTTTCTTCCACCACTTCCTATTTATTTTTTAATGAAGTTTCCAAAATAAAAAATATATTCCAAAACCTCAATTCGAAATAAATGAGAGGTGGAGAAGAAATTTGTGGGGGCAGTTAAAAAGAAATTTCCCACATTTCTATACATAAACTTTTGAGTATTTCTTTATGCACCCTTATATTTTTAAAATATCAAAATTAACCTTATCATTTTTATTTGAGAAGCACCGTTGATGGCTTTCATGATTATGCTTGTTTTTCTTGGTTGATTATTGTCTGGTAGAGGGTGGTTTAAAATCTTGGTTGACTTTTAAAGATAAAAATTGACTTTTGTTCTAGATGATTAGGTAATTATGGAATTTAGAGGTTTAAAGAAATTGGGTTCCGCTTATGTATTACAAACTAATCAATCCGCAAGTGATCACCCAAAAACAAAAATCTTTCATCCCCATACACATTCCAATAACAAAAAAACACCTACACACCTTCTCTCGACTATTTCTTCCTGCAACTCCATATCTTCTTCTGCCACCTCCATACACAACACAAAAATATATTTTTATCCTTTTTGTGTCACCTTATAGAGTAGTTTACGGATTATGAAGGGGCATTTTTGGAAATTCTAAAATTTATGGAGGTGAGAGAAGAAGGTATGGAGGTGCAGGAAGAAACAGTCATTTCTCTCCCAGTGAAAACCCATGGCAAATACCAAATAACCACTACTAAGCTGTCAAATCAAGGCAATTGCTTTCTGCACCATATCACTGCACCCAAAGGGTAAAAACCGAAATTGCCCTTAAAAAATGGGGTGCATATAAAATTACATTCCGGATCCCCTTTTCTTGAACACAATAATCTCTTCTAGATAAATTTTTTCGGAATGTATTATTTTCAGTTCTGTATTTTTTTTATCTGGAATGGGATTTTGATTTTTTTTCTGGATTTTTATATCTGAAATACAAAAATCTCTTTCGGATTTATTTTTCCAGAATGCATTATTTTCAATTCCAGATTTTCATTTCCGGAATAAAGGATATTTTTGGAATTTTCAAAATTATGTTGGGTGCAGGTTTAAATGTGTTGGGTGCAGGGAGCATTTGCCTCAAATCAACCTGCTGCACAAAATAATGAGAAAAAACCAACCCAAGACACTGGCCCTTGTTGCCGCACTTTAAGTAGCAATGTGGACAAAAACTTGTAGAGAAAAAGAAAAAAACATTGTGAGATACGCTGCCTTTAGGGTATTTAAAAGCTCTAGAAGTAATTTAGTAATTACACATGAATAAAGAGGTGTAAGAAAAAATGTTTGGTGTAGGAAGAAACACCTAAACTTTTTCTCATTGATATGCAACCCAATATCTTCAATTTGCAAAACAAAATCAAGACTCTTTCTTCCTTCACCTCCATACCTTGCACCACCCCATACTAAATGTTAAAATACCATTTTATCCTTTTTTGTACCACCCCCATACATAATCTGGAAGATATTTTTGTCCGAAAGTGTTATTTAGATTTATAAAATCCAAAACTCTTTTTTAAATTTGAAATAAGCCTATAGATTATGTAATCCGGATATATTCTGGATTACATAATCCAAAAGTCAATCTCATATTTAGAAAATACTTATGAATTATGTAATTGGGAAGCTAATCACACATTTGAAAAAAAGGCTTCCAGATTACATAATTCAGAAGCTAATCCAGAAAAACTTCCGAATTATGTAATCCAGAAACCAATAAGAGAAGGCTTCTAGATCTAAAAAAAAACTTCTGTATTATGTAATCCAGAATATATAAAAAGGGTATATTTGGAATAAAGGAGGTGCCCAAAATCAAACAATTCCCATATTTTTTCTTTCGGCCCAATTTTCGTATATTAGAGCTTATAAAATTTCCATCCATTTGCCCACAAATTTAAGCCAGATCTCCCAGCATTACCGTTTCAAGAACGGATGCACAACATAATAGAGAACCATTTCAATCAAGGAAATTTCCAAACAAACGATGCCTAAAATAAAATATACATAACATCACACAACTGTTTCATCTCTTTAGTCTACTCTTCTACAAATCCAAATTTCTTTTTTCAAACTAAATAATCTTTTAAAAAAATATTTTTACTTTTTTTTTAATCAATAGTATCCTCTATTTTAACCAGACTTCTCATTTTTTTAATATCTTTTTAACCTGCTTACCTATTCTTCGCACGTTCTCTCTTTCCGTCAAACAAAGGATAAGAGTTTTTTTTTCATTATTCAAGAAATTATTGCAAATTTCATTTATTTAAAAAATATGGTTTATTAATTTATTTTATTTTATTTACAGCTCTTTGGTTTGTCAATTAACTTAAATTTGTATTTTTCATGTTTATAGATATACATGATTAGTTTTTTGGTTTTATACTTGACTTTAATTTTTAGAAACTAAATTATTATAAGTTTGACGTTTCAATCACAATTCTTGTAGAGTGATTATGTTATATAACAAAAAATGTATAGGAAAATTTATTTATAGAGTCCTAGCTAGATCTGTGCTTGTTGTTTATTGTAAAAACTTCTACTTTTATATTGAACGTGAACCAGAAACAGGAAAATAGACAAACTCAGTCACGGATTTTGAGAATTCTCTATCTTTCCTCCCACTCCCACTAATAAGGCACATGAGTGCTTTGCCAATTGGTAGGTAAAAATCCATCACAAAACAAAATAGTATTACAAAGATAATTCTTCATATACCTAAAAAATATTTACTCTATTGTTTTTTCTTTAAGAAAAACTAGTTTTTATTCAATACTATATTTCTATCTTTCTTGGCATTTGCAGATAGTTGCATTCTTATTGTTTTTTTTTACCATTGTGGGCTCGTAATTGATTACTTGGTAAGTAACATAGTGTTGATGAGAAGGATATAAATGATTGCCACAACAATCATGCACAAACACTCGTGGATGGTTTGCATGATTTCTGGGTTTCTTTTATACTTATCTTATCTTTTACTTAAGAAAATTGTAATTTTGAGTTAAAAATTTAAAAATTGTCATGTCTTTTGGTCTTGAGATTCATGGTTGTGACCCCAGTGTCTGCCACTGTCCTTCTATAACACTCCTCACCCCTCATTCACAGCAAAATTATTAATATGAGCTTCAAATGTCTTCTCACCAGAAACCTATCTCCCAAGAAGAGTATTTGTTTTTAAAATATGTTTCTTTTTATCTTTTTGGTATTATTGTTGGAGCCCATGTGCACCTATCAACTCACACCCAGCCTTCACAACTTTCCTTTTTCCTCTTTTTCTGCATGCTTTTTCACACTTTCAACAATTAATTCAAATAAGGAAAAGGAGTCTAAACTTTTGCACCACAAATCCTCAACTTTCTACTTTTCCAATCCATTCCTCTACTCCTTAACTTTAATTCTCCTAAAAACAACTTCAAGTCAATCTTACAGGATAAAAGTTTCTCAACTTTAACTTTGCATTCACTTTGTGTTTAATATATTGAATACTTGGTTTATGTTTTTGAAAAGATATTTATTTGTATTGCGTTTTTATTACTACATTCAATGTTTTAACGATTTTTTTTTAATGTTTTCTACCATAGAGTATTGTATCTCGCCAGTATATGTAACAACAAAAGCGACTTAATGTCATTAATATTATTTAGATAATATGACGTATATTTTTCAATTTATTTTTTTATCAGTAAATGTAAAAAATATATTTAATACATATAGTTTAGGAATATTATTCGTGACGTATATTCTAATATAATAGACAAATAAATAAATAATAAAACATATATAAGAGACATAACTTAAATCAAAATGTTTTATTTATTAGATATTAAATTAAAAAAGTATATAATGACAACAAATAAATAATATCTTATATTAAAGACATAAAATTTATTTAAGTTTATTGTTTTTTAATATTTACATATAACTCTGCGGCTAGTAATTTAAAATATATTAGTAAGAGTAGAAAATGAAATTTGATAAAAATTGAAAAGAAGTATTATAATTTAGTGAAAAGAGTAAAAACATTAAATAAGTGAATTTTTTTAACTAAACTTTATAAAATTTGTTTTTTTTAAGTTTTGTATCCAACTATATATTATGTTATTATGAAAAATATTTATCTCTAGTCGATATGAAATTTTTAACATATTTCTTTCATGTTTAAATATGTCAACTTCTGCGTGAAACTATATATTTATAGGTGATCAAATAAGACTTGTTAACTTGTACACGAAACTATATATTTATTGGTGGTCGATATCGATCCAATAATAGATAATCTAATAAATTTAACAAATTCTATAGATTCTAAATAACTTTAATACTAAATTAAGAAGTTAACTTTAAATCTAACTCAACTTATAAAATCGATTTAAAGGAGGAATTTTAAATCCATTTATAAACTATTATCTGTGTAATTTGGAACCAAGTTGCGTTAAGATTTGAATGTGCATTTGTTTTTTTTTTTTTTGTTTGATTGAAAGTTGAATTGAATATTGGAGGTACTGAGTTCCCTTAACGTTATCCAATGTAGAATAGAATGCAGGGTAGATTATAATTAGTGCAGTTGTCTGCAGTATTAAATGAAGTCAAAGGGGAGTAATGAGAAGAAGCAATGATAATATGAAAATGGTGTGAGGTACCACAGGGATAATCAATCTCCCCAACTGCAATATACAATTGTACTTTTCATTCTCTATCAACTGCTTTTATTGCACCTACCTAAACTCTTCGTCCCTTCTTCACAGTTTTTTCTATTCTACCACTACTTCTCATTCTCTATCAATTACATTACTGCTTAAATTCTACACCTTCAAATTATACACCACCACTAATATTTTTAATCCAAATCCCAAAACATAAATCTTATTTTTAATTTTTATCATCTTTAATAAGTCATACAAATGTAATTTCAGTTATGTTATTAAGTAGTAGGTATAAGTTTTACACAAGAGCGTAATTTTAAACGTACACTAAAAATGTCAAATTATAATAAAGTATAAATTACTAAAAAGTGGAGTTAAAATTGTAGTTTATTCCATTTTTCACTGAAATATGACATCATATTTCATATTACAACCAAAATAAATATTAGAAACATAACATAGTTCAACCTATAACTAAAATTATATTTAAAATAATAAGTTTTATGTATATTTTTAAAAAAATTGAAACACGTTTACACTACGCATAATCTCGGAGTTGGCATGTTCTCCATGGGAAGCAAAGAGATTGAGGTTTTGTTCCTCATGATTTAGAAGGTTTTGGTAACCTCAATCTCGATTGGTGGATGTGTAACTAGTGCTTACACAATATTTTAATAGGTGGTTGTTGGATATTGATAACATCTTCAAGTAGGATTATGCAATTATCTTTCTATTCCCTTTTTAATTTTTTTTTCAAAATTGGATTTGTTGTATCCATCATTCTTCCATGTTCTCCAATTGTGTCATATAACATCACATTTCTACCATGGGATAATAATAATAATGTACTTTCTCTTCAATATTTTATCTACAAAATTGTTTTTATTTTCATTTTTAATTTTGGATAATATTTTGTCATTGGTGCATCTCTTCTCTTGCTCAATGATTTGTTACAAATTCTTTGGTACTACTTCCAATCAAACTTTAGTACGTACGAACTAGAACAATTCTATCAGTAGCACAGGACATAAATATTTTTTTCATTCACCGTAAAGTAGTATAAACTTTACAGAATAAATTTAAATTAAGCTGAGTATAGTTATAGAGTTAAATATTTTATACGTCTCAAAATGAAAGAGTAAAAAGTTGTTTACTTTTTTTATTGAGGTATATTTTACATATGATGATATATATAGAATATCAATTTTCTCGCGTTCAAATAATAAAACGGTTATTCTTATAAAAATACAATATAATAAATTCTGGTCTTAACTACTTGTGAGTCTTTCAAATGATCTCTTCTCACTTTGAATAATGAAGACTATGTTAATCTTAAAAAATCCTTTAGCCATGAAATTCCCTGTTCGTATCTTTCTACACAGATTAACATAACGAGTGAGATCTTTTAACAACACTGTATCTCAAAAGAAACATAAGAAAAATAAAAACCAGTGAAAGTAACAGATAACATCAAAACTAAAAAACAGAGAAGAATATAGTGGGTGATTGATATGATATTATTTTGGACAACACAATAGGTCCAAGCAAACAGAAAACCTTGGTACAAAAAGTGCAACTCCATCCACTGCTCCCTCTTCTTTTCATAAATTTTGGAGTAAAGTTGTTTGTCATTTTGGTACCAAATTAGCTTTGCTGTCTTTCAAGTTTCAACTTTCAATTTTTTTACCTTGGATTTTCATTATTTGTTCCTTATTCGACACAAACAATTTGAATTTCAAAGCCATGTCGAGGTGCTTTAGTCTTGGTGTGAAACATTATATTGGATTTTTCTTTCCCCTGGGACTAAAACTATGAATGATTTATCATATACTAGGTTGTATTCAGTGTCAAGATTCCAAATTTCAGTTCCTCAATCATAGAGTAATAATGCATCTAAGCGTTTGTTTTTTTCTCCTTAGGATCATTCGAAACCATGTATTCTTTAGAGCTTCCTTATCCCTCTGGTTTTGATTCCAGTGTTGGACCGAGTAAAAAAATATGTATAAATGTAGAACAAAAGGAAAATGTTATATTTATTTATGATAACCAACAACTTCTAATCCCTTTTAATTAAAACACAGCTCTATCTTTCGTGGTTTCCGTAAATTGGCAGTATTTATGTTTCTCGGTTTTAAAAGCAGTTAGATTTGAGTTGAAGCACAAGAATTAATGAGGAAATAAGCTTGTTTAAAAAGGGGGAATTTGTGTGGAGTCCAATAATATTAATGATCAAAGTTAGATATAATTTACGAAGGCATGATTGGTACTGTGGAGCCCATTTTGTATGAGTTGTGGCCCAAATGTTAGACTCCATTGAATGCCATCACATCCCATGATGATGGTGGTAGCAAGCAAAATCAATCTGTCTGCATGCAATGTTTCGTTTTAAAACTTGGTTTCATTTGAGGATCAAAAGGGATATTTAAGTGAGCATCCTTGTCTTTTATTTGTTCTAATATTATAGATCCTCGTTCCACAATCAACCCAACCGAACAGAGAGTGGAATTTTGTCTTGGTTTTTCCCCTTAGGAAATGGCAGGGGGCAGGTTGGCCCCAATTTTTTTTAATTTCACATGCCTCTTTCTTTTCTCTCTCAGTTATGACGCACCAACCAGGGTTATCACAGTGTTTCCGTAACTCTCTAATTTCAAACCATATCAAACCTCTCCTCACCTAAGTATGGTAGATATTGGCCATCCCAGCAAAAAGGGTTTGCCCACTTACCCAAAACATCAATATATATCTGTTACAACAATATTACAGTTTCAACCGCAACAAACGCAGTTTCACTTTAATCGTAACAAACCAATCTTTTCTAACGTGTGTCACGTGCATACCTTACTTGGACCATTTCTGAAATGCCAAAGTAAAACGTCCATGCCAGAATTCCCGATACGACCATCTTCACCCTAGGCATGCAATGCATTGCAACCATACTTCAAAGCATGGTCCACACTCCACAACCACTTATGGTGGGTTGACGCCAAGTTGCACAACTGTTAGTCCATTCTAAAGTTGCCATCACTTTCCAAAGATGCATTTCTTGCATTTTCTTAATTTACCCTTCCAACCACGTGGTAGAACTTCCAAAGAATTATCATGTTACTAAAACTCATTTATATATACAGACAGTATGAAGTTTCCACACTTTGTTATGGTAAAACATTTCTTGTTATATTTTGATTACTGTTTTCCACGTATAAATCTAAATCGCATTGTGAATTCTATTACTTAAATACAAAAGGGTTATACAAAGCAATTGTCTTCCTGTTTTTATTTCATGTGTCATAAATAGTGTCCATAAAGTTTTTTGTGTGACTCTAAATTTTGAAAGCTTATTTGGTTATTTTTGTCCGTCTCATTTCATAATTACTGTTTTGAGACGTACACATTTCGATCTTTAATGCCAAGTGTCACTGCATGTCTCTTTCACCCTCCCTGTCAGTGGTACCCCATAAAAGAACAAGACTTTCTCACGATGCTTACACTGTTCCCCGGTGCAGGATCAGAACAGCAACAGATTGTACCATAAAACAAGTGCTACATGATGAAGACACGGACTTTATATAACAAAATACTTCCACCAATCCTAATGTACAAATTACAAAACCATTAAAGAGAGGAAATATTCAGACATTTAACACCTTAACAGAAACCCCACCCTCAAAAGAAGAAAAATACTGAAGAAAACAAGTAGATAAGCTAACACAACCCAAAAGAAATAAATATGAAGAAATACACCCCATTCCCAACATATCCCTTCAAATGCTAAGAAGATCAGGTGGTGAAGACTGAGGAAGATGTTGATTATCTTTAGGTTCCATAGATGCCGTGGTTGGAGACTCTAAACTGTTTGATGATGGCAGAGAGGACTCCGTGATTGTTAAGTCTCCCTGTTTTGAGCTTGCTGACTTTGGAAGCTCAGTCAGGATTTGAACAACTTCTCGCATTGTTGGTCGCTCCACTGCCTGTTCTTCAACACATAGCATGGCTACATAGAAAACATGCATCACCTCATGGAGTGGAACTGAGGGAAGTCTAGGATCAAGAACCTTTAGAACTCCTTCCTTGTTT
>Ga0123342_1009546_pt1 | contig 11572 bp, 6 predicted proteins | sample Turbeawhitnodule_FD_89960 | JGI IMG/M metagenome (GOLD analysis project Ga0123342, IMG submission 89960) | Root nodule microbial communities of legume samples collected from Mexico - Turtle bean Mexico white nodule | ecosystem: Host-associated > Plants > Roots > Nodule | place: Mexico: Nepantla... | reverse complement strand
TCCTTTCACCTTTTTCCCTTGAGCTGGCCGAACCACTCAAACACCATACTCATCATGCACCTACAAGGCCAACACAACTCCTAGGAGGGTCTTGATCATCTCACCCATTGCTTCCGCACCTTACTTTCTACTTTGATTCAAGAAGAACACATGAAAATGCCATCATTTGCCATAACAACATTGAAATGTCTTTGCCATTATTTGTCTTTTATTATTAATATCATTGCTATTACTATACATATATAACTTGTCACAATAGCCTCTAGCTCTGGCCCCAAGCTCAGTTTGGACACAAAGTAGAACAAGAAGTTTGAGAATGCTTTGGCCATCTACAATAAGGACACCCCATATTGGTGGCAGAACTTGGCGGGCAGTGGGAGGAAAACAGTGGAAGAAGTGAAAAGACACTATGAGATCAGGAAGGTTGTGTACCTTTGGTTATTATAAATTATTAAACAAATTGTGAAATACGTTAAAAATAAGGGTGGTCATGGATTGAATTTTAGAAAATTCAATCCAAATCCAAATATTTGAATCAGATTTTAAATCCAAATCCATATTTTTTTATAAAATCAATTTGGATTTTTATAAATTCAAATCCAAATATTTGGAATGGATTTAAAATCCAAATCCATATTTTTATAAAAAGAAGAAGTTAAATTCGATTTTAAATTCAAATTCATATTTTAAAAAAATAATTAACATAATATTAATATAGTTATATGTAAAAAAGTTTAATATTATAAAAACATTCAATAAATATAATAAAATTATAATTTAATAATACCAAAATTTAAAGATAACATATTACATAAATTCTTAACATTCAAAGTATATCTACCTATAATACTTTAATTAATTTTAGATTTATTTTTAAAAAAAATTAGAACCTTTAAATGTTTATTTAAATTTGATTAATTTTAACAAAAATTTTCAGTTGAATTACTTTTCTTTAGTTGACTTGAAATTTTGACTTTTGAAAATGGTTGTAATTATATATATATATATATATATATATATATATATGAATATTAAACTTATATAAAAACATGTATTGTACTAAAAATAAAAAATAAATAGAAATGGCACTCTGATGTTCAAAGGAAAAACAAGTATATATGTGGAAAAAGAAAATAAATGACGTGCATTGCTTTGTTATTGAATCTGAGTAAAAAGTAATCCGTGCCGAGAGACGAAGAATAAATCAGAACGTGATTAATTCAAACAAATAAAATTTGGATTGGAAATTTGGATTTTTCATTTTTTAAATTTGTATAACTAAAATGGAAATCTGATCTGGAATGCTATAAAATGTAGATTAAAATAAAATTCAGATTTTAGATAAATGGATTTTTAATGGAGCAAATGCAAAAAATAGAGTAGTTTGATCCAATCAGATTTTTTGTCCACCCTTAATTAAAAATATAAAATAAATTATAAAAACTAAGTCTATGATATAAATAGCTAATTAGGCTTCAGTATATAAAAATCATAACAACAAATTGTGAATAATTTAATACTTTGACTAAAGTTCCTTATTTCTTTTAAACCAAAGTATATATTTAATATTATTACGAAAGTTCTTTGCTTAGCGTTTTGATTGACATCATTGAATTCATTAAGTTTACGTGTACCAATTAGTAGTTTTAGGTTTATTTGTATTGATCTTTGTTCTATAATTTTATAATATCAAAAGCTTCCAATTGACTATTAGACATTCATGTTTTAAATTAACATATATAATATGTTATGATAGTATGAATGGAGTTCTTACATTGTTTATTTAAATATATAATTGAATCTTATATTTATTAATGAATAAGAAGAATTATCAATAAATGAGTTTGTTTGAAAATTGTATGCAATTGTCTAGATAATATATATATATATATATATATAATTATTATATTATTAATGCAGAAAATGTTTTTTAAAAAAACAAATTTATTATGACGGTTATTGTAATAGATGACATAAAAAGTCTTATTTACTATGACGGGTGTAAGAATATTTGTCATAGAAAACCACTTACTATGACGGTTTTGTATAAAAGACGTATTTTTTATGATGGTTGTAAAAATAACAGTCATAGAATGTTTTGTCTTAACATATTATGACAGGATTTTGTACATTTTATGACAGTTCATAAACAACAGTCATAACAAGTTAATTTACCATGTCAGCTTTTTAACCGACATAGAAAGTATAAAGTTTTTATAATTCCTGATTTTATGTCCTCATCAAAATCATCATAAAAAGTCTTATAGAACCGTCATAAAATCTTTTTTGCACTAAGAGTCATTATATATTAATACTTTTAAATATTTGTCATATCATACTTATGTGATGGTTGGACTACCAATTTTGCAAGTCTTCACCCAAATTTGACTCCAACTCCTACATAATATTTAATTAGTTATAATGAGTAAAATTTATTTTATATTTGAATGGATTTTTGATAAAATAAAATCCATTAATCTATTTTAATTTATTGGAAATTTAATTTAAACTTTGATTCAATGATGATTGATTTAATAAATATCCAATTCCATCCATTTATTAACAACTTTTATATAATTTATGAAAACAATAGTTTTAAAAATTAAAAATGAATTCTGTAAAAAATCATTAATCATCCATAAAATAAAATGGACTAATTTAATGGAATCTATTTTTTAGAATTCTATAATGAATAAATGATATGAATTTATTATGGATAAATTGATTGTCATAATATATATTATTATGAAAAAATTATTAAATAAAAACTAATTTTAAAAATATAAAATAATTAATTACTAAATTAAATTAAATATTATTTTATTAAAAAATTATTAATATCTAAAATCATTTTTATAATTAATAAAACTTTATAAATTAATGTTTAAACTGATATCTAACATTAATATTATTCCAACTATTTTAAATTTTAAATTAGTTTTTATAATTTCAGATTTCCATCTTCATTATTGTGAGAGACGAATGACTTAATCAATGAGACTAATTGAATAGACTTTATACACACCACACTGGACAAGATTTTTGTAGTGCATTTAATGAATTTGCACCTACATCTTGGAATCCAACAATCCTTTTTTATATTTATTACCATCTACAAATGGTCAAAAATCTATATCCTCAAATGTGCGGTATAATTTCTTTTTTAAGTAGATTTTCATTTATGTTTTATTTATATAGATTTATTCTCTTAAAGAAAATCCACAACTCAATTAAGAAAATTTAATGTTTTATCTCATTAAGTATTTAGTTAGAGAATAATTGTAGGATTTTTGTAATAGATAAATAACTCTAAAAGTATAGATGATAATTTATTAGTTTTGGAGAGCACAATAAACAAAGAGAAATAGAGAATGAGAAAAGTCAGAAAAAAACTAGTATTACATTGACTGAAAAGCTGAAAAAGCTAAAACTAAACTACTACTATCGAAAATTATTCTTATGTCATTCATACGCTCGTTGCACTCTATTTATAAAGTACTAAAACAAGAAAAATTGTGCACTAATGGCAAAGCGGGAAGGACAATACGGGATAGACTGTTTATTTTAATTCGTTGGCCTCCTTATATCCGTCCCACATAATTCGTAATCCGCGCGGACCAAGTTCGGGGCAGGACGGGCTAGCCCGCATAACTCATATAACTTCAAAATATTGGTTACAACTTTAGTTATGCTAGATTATGGACTTTCAAGTTCAATAGTTCCATCCATCCTATTTTCTTTAATAACCCGTAATCTTAACCAATTTGTTTTCAACCCTCTAGGTTGAAATTTTAATTTAGCATTTCTAAGCATTATTGGTTGTCCGGGTCTAAATTCATCCTTCATTATAGTTACCTCCTATTAGACTTTGTCTTCCTCTTTTGTCCCTGATATAGATGGCTTTTTATTGGGGAGTTGCTTTTCTACAATTTCTAGAACAAGCTCTTTCTTCTTGTCCTCTGCTTTTGAAATGCAATGATGTAAAACTTTCTCAAATAAATTTGAGAGGTCCAATTGCTCTTTAGTTTCAGGAAAGTTTTCCTTTGTTGCATCTCTCTATAAGCCATCTTCTCCTCTATTAGAAAATTTCAAACCAAAAATATTAAAAGTTACCTCATCATTTGAGCTTTCACTTTCAGTTTTGCCTCATCAATATCAATAACAACTCTAGTTGTTTTCTTGAAGGGTCTGCCAAGTATCAGAGGAACCTCTGTGTCTTCTTCTATGTCCACTATAACAAAATCCACAGGAAATATGAATTTATCTACCTTAACCAAAACATATTCAACCACACCATATGGATATTTGGTTACTATATTAGCTAATTGTAATGTCGTCTTGGTAGGTTTAATCTCCAAATCACCTACATTGGTGCATAAATGATTTACAATGACGACTATTTTATATTTACAATGGCGGCTATTTAACCGCATTTGTTGTACACGTAGTCTTAAATCAAAGACATAGAATGCAGCTATTTAGCCGCATTCGTAAATGGGATTTATAAATGCGACTATGAAGGATCACAGAAGACGAGAGGAAGCACGAGAGCAAAAAAAAGAGAAAATAAAGTGTCAGAGAAAACGAAGCATCAGAGAACCCTTCGCCAATGGAAGAAAACAAAGAAATAAGTGAAATGAAAAAAATTTATAAGCCATTGGTGAAGAAGAAAGAATGTGGACAAAACGAACTTACAATGGCACAAGAACACAATGAAACTCGCAGTAGAAGAGAGGAACACCAAAGCATAAACATTTTGAAAACATGAAAACGTAAGTGGCACGCTTCAGAATTAAGGTAAAACATATTTAAGAATGCGACTATTAGTAATAGCCGCATTCTTAAATCATAAGCTTTGATTTATGAATGTGGTTGTTTATAATAGTCACATTCTTAAATCATGCGCTTTGATTTAAGAATGTGGTTATTCAAATAGTCACATTCTTATCAAAGTGCATGATTTAAGAATGCGGCTATTACAAATAGCCGCATTCATAAATGAAGTTAATTTAAAAAATGCCACCGCGTTTTGAATAATAGCGAATGACCCTAAAACCGCATTAAATAAATAGTCGTTGTTTATACATTTTTTCCTTGTGTTATTTTCTTCAGCATAGCTAAAGGCATTAAATTTGTACTCGCCCCTAAATCCAATAAAGCCTTTTCCACAGATAAAGCACCTATGGTTTATGGGATAGTAAAACTTCCTGGATATGTAAATATTAGGGGCAAGTTTTTCTGAATGATAACACTACAACCAGCCTCCAGCTCTATAATTTTTTTCATCAAAGAAACTCTTCTCTTCTGTTGCCAACTCCTTCATAAATTTTTCACTAGTTGGATTTTGCTCTAAGGCCTCTGAAAAAGAAATATTAGAATGCAATTTATAAAAAATTGTCTCTCTATATTTTTTTTAAAGGAGCATGAGGATATGATAAATCTTTTAAATGAACACCTCTCTCCTTATTTTCGCTATTTTTCTCTCTCTCCATCTCATCTCTCTCTCAGTCTCATCTTTTTTTTTCTTTTTCAGCAACTAATTTATCACCATCCCCTTCTTCTGCTACTTTACCACTTTCAATGGTAATTATAATGCGTTGTTCCTTTGGGTTGGTTTATGTGTTGGCTGAAAACTGACCACTCTGTCTATGTGCCAATTGTTTGGCAATTTGCAATACTTGTGTTTCTAAATTTCTGATTGTCGCAAAATTGTTCTTTTGACTGACAACAGTAGCTTTCATGAATTTTTCCAAGGTATCTTCAAATTTGTTTAGTCTTTCAGGGACTGAAGGATATAGGGGTTGTTGTTGTTGTTGGAAAGGACCTTGCTTGTTAGATGGACCACTATCTTGTTTCCACCAATTTTTTTGATTCTAGTTGCTTCTCCAACCTTGAGAGAATAATTATTATTGTTGGAGAAACCACCTTTCCTTCCCTGGTTGCCCATGTAATTTACTTATACTAAAGATGAATTATTTTGTAAGAACAATGACCAATTGGATGATCAACTCTGCAAAAATCACACCTTCTTGGTTGATTTTGACTATGAGAACATTGTACAACTTGTAATTGTTGTGGTAGTTTAGCCATTTTTGCAAGTAATGCCTCAAGTTGCTTGGTCAGAATTTTATTCTGAGCCAGAATTGCATCTAAAGTCCTCAATTCTAACAACCCTTTCTTCTAAATACTTTTTCTATCACGTTGGGCTTGATAATTTGTTGATACCAATGCACCAATAATCATTGTCGCCTATTCTACATCAAGGACCATCATTGTGCCACAAGCTGCAACATCTAGAATCATCTTGGTATTAGATCTGGGACCATTGTGGAAGATATTCAATTGAAAAATATCTTCAAACCCATGTGTACCGACCACTCCTCAGTCATTGACTCCAGAGACTGGCCTCAAACATCGCACACCGATGCCTGATAGTAAAGATGGGCCACGTAAGGTGGGTCCCAGAAACATGTAAGGTCAGTCTTTGGACATCGGTACCATAGACCTCGACGTTGGAGATCGACATCAGACCTCGCTAGAAGAGGGGGAGATCGGACATCGACGGTCTGAACAATTATATTGGGCCACGAAAGGTGGGTCCCAAAATTACACAGTTATCAGTTGAAAACAACAGATATGAGGAAAGTCTAAGTCACAAGGGATCCATGCAAGTGGTGTGTATAATGCATTCAGGCGCGACACGAGTAAATAATCCTTGGAGTCGCTAAGGCCCATTAGGGTTAGGGTTTTCAAGGAAAGTTGAATGCATGACACATGAATACTTAGGGCACCCGCAGAATAGATGGCCCTAGAGAATTGGTGCACAAGTTGGTACCCAGGCGGCCATTCTGTTAGTCGTTCCACTCTAGTTAAGGGAAGTTCCATGTGCAAGATTATGCTAAGACTATGTAATAGCGGCACAGGGAGATTCTCCAAGGAACCCTAGACATGGGTAAAGGAACAAAGGTAAACCCTAGTTTCAACCTATATAAAGGGTGCTAAGAACCCTAGCAAGGTACACGGTTTCTGACTGAAACTACTTTATACACTTAGTGTTTCTTTGCCCTTATACTAACTTGAGCGTCAGAGTGCAAACGACCGTCAAGGTGCCCTTTGTCTTTGCAGGTGAGAGATTCTTCAACCATGGAAGTTCGATTCTCAGGCGGAGATAGGAGGGCCAAAGGCTGCCGTTTGAGTCAACCGGCAAGAACATTTGGCGCCCACCATGGGGCACGATAAAACAAGGTCCCACTCACAATCGTGTTAAGAGTTTTTACCAACGATATGAGGAGTACGAGGCAAGGATCTGCTGTGGCTGCAGGTGTCGTGCCCCCTGGAGGGGACCACGTCACCGTGCAACAACTCATGGAGACCATGCGCGCCCTCCAAGGGGCGGTAGCGGCATCTAGGGTTGAAATAGTCGCATCACAGGCGGACAATGAAGAACTGTGCAGAACCAATGAGGAAATGCGCAGAGAGTTGCAACAAGCAGGGGAGCGCGCGGTGGATGAGCGTGCCCCACCCATACCACTTAGGGCACGTCCCATGCCGTTCTCTCAGGCAATTATGGATACAATGTTGTCAACCACGTCTCTAGGCCCGAAAGTCACCTTCACAAGTGTAGAGGACCTAGAGGCTCACCTCACGGCGTTCCACACCCAGATGATGCTCACAAGGCGATCTGACGTTGTGTACTGCAAGCTGCTGATGAGCACGTTGGCAGGCGCGGTGTTGGAATGGTTCGTTAGCCTCCCAGACGGACAAATCAATACCTTCGACCAGTTCGCGATGCTATTCAGAGAACAATACCTCGTTAACAGAGCCCCCACTCGAATCTCTTATGATGTCTTTGACATTAAACAGTACCAGGGAGAGTCCTTAAAGGAGTTCTTGAACAGGTTTGGAGTCCAGGTAGTGCGATTGAAACCCACAGATGAGGCCATGACGATGCACGCCTTCGTCAAGGGAATGTTGCCAGGACCCTTCAGTGAATCACTGCTCAGGTTCTACCCAAAGACGTTCAGCGAGATCAGGCGTCGGGCTTTGGCGCACATCGTTGCGGACGATTGAATCACAGAGAAACGTGGCCTCGTCGGTCCTGTTCGACCTCGAGCAGCAGGTTGACCTCAGCTCATGAGGGTGCACGAAGCGACCACGGAGAAGAAGGGCGCGGGAAAGCAGCAACCCTACGAGAAGCCCCAGTCAGGAACGCGCATGCGGAGAGACCCACCCCCAAAGTATAATTTTCGCGTAGAGCTCAAGGAGCTAATCATTATATTCATATTGTTAATATTATATTCATATTATTAATATTATATTCATATTAAATTCATATTATTCATATTAAATTCATATTAATAATACTATTAATATTATTAATACTATTAATATTATACTCATATTATTAATATTATTAATAATAAGTATAATAAAAATCATAATAATATTAAAGAATCCCATCCTTTGAAAATTTTATTTTACTTTCCCCATGTGCCAAAGAAAAAGTATAAAGAAAAAGTATATAGTTTCATGGTTATGTGTATTGCAATTTTATGTTTATTGAACTCTACATGTAGCTAGCTATATTCACTTCTTCCTACTTAAGAATCCAGTCATTGTATAATAATGTGAACTTGGATTCAAGTTCACTGGTATCACTAAAGATCAAGCGCACCATTGGTGTCAAAGGTAAATATTTTGTGCCCGACAAGGATTCATTTTATTTCTATACGTATTTCAATGAAAAATCAATGTTTAGGTCGTTCTAAAGTAAAAAAAAAATGTTTGTTTGTGTTAATATTTTTAATTTTTGATATTTTTATATTTTTGAGATTTTATGTATTTTTTTTATATATTTCACACTAACTGGAGTATAAAATCTACGAGCAACTATGTTTAGTACTCTTTAAGAATCATATATTAAGTCAAGATACAATGTAAACTGCCGATACTATAGATTGTTTGTCTAGAGAAAACTTATTTTTTAAATAAAATTCATATTTGTTTATTTTTTAAATATCAAATGTGAGATGACGCATATACAAGTATCAAAATTTATTTGGGCACAATTTCAAGATTATATTTGTATTTATTTTTTTTATTTTACTTTTCACAAAAAAATATTGGTAACTGTATATGCAAAAATACAGGTGGCAAATAGCAGAAACTTTGGGCCGAATGAACTGGCCCATACTTCTAAAATGAGTAAATATTGATAAGTGTATAATAGAAAGGGAAGGGCAAATAGCAGAAGTTTTGGGCAAGTTAAAACTGAAGCATATAAAACAAGGCTTCTTCTTCCTGCACCCTACGTTTTTCTTCCTCCACCCCCACAATTTTCTAAATCCCAAAATTGGCCTTCACCTTTTATTTGAAAAAGGGCACTGTGGTTACCCTTAAATCGGGATCTGGGAGTGTGCTACTGATTCATCAATCCAGAACTAAATCATTTTTTTTTTCCGGATGAGAGGGTGTTCTGGAAGCAAATTTTGCATAAATTATTGATTTCCGGATTTCTGAATCCGGAAGCCTAATTTTATTACGAATTGTTGGATCCAGAATGCTTTTTTTTTAATTATCGATTTTTGAATCCGGAATACATATTTTTGTTACGGATTGGTGGATCCGAAATGCATTTTTTGAATGATGGATTTTTCAATGTGAAATGCATATTTTGAATTACGGATTGGTGGATCTGAAATTTTACCAGAAGTGCCAATCTGAAATTTTTCCGGATTTCATTATCCAAAATGCAAAAAAATAAATACAATTCAAATGCATTTTAGGGTTTTTATAAAATAATAGGGACAGTTTGATCTGTGCACAACATTGTGGGGTTGTAGGAAGAAACTGCCATAAAACAATCGGTGGCAAAATCGTGGGCCAGCGAAATGGGCCTATACTCTTTTAAAGAATGTTGGTGCATGCGAAAGAAGCTTGAGAATAGAAAACATGTTGAGCCGACGAAATAGGCCCAAGCTTGAAAAAAAACAGTCAAATTCTCCCTCCACCTCTATACCTTCCTCCTACACCTCCATATTAATTGTGCAAAGTCATTTTTAACCTTTTTTAAAAAAACTTTAAATAATCTTAACTGAAGCATAATAACTTCATACACACGTTTTTTTTTTTAGGTTTTGTAACTTCTAAAAAATGAAAAAGTAAGTGAATGAAAACACAACTACCATTAGTAAAAATACTAAAAAACTTCCCTCAACCACCAATGTTCATCACCAGCCACTACAAGCAACCACCACAAGCAATCACCAGCACTTAAAAATAAAAAAGAAGGCACCATACTCTCCACCATATTCAAAAAGGTATTATTGAAATTAAAAAATATGAAGATGTAGATCCTTACCACCTGGACTCCAAACCTGTTCAAGAACTCTTTAAAGGACTCTCCCTGGTACTGTTTTATGTCAAAGACATCGTAAGAGATTCGGGGGGAGCCCTGTTGATAAGGTACTGTTCTCTGAACAGCGTCGCGAATTGGTCAAAGGTAGTAATGTGTCCATCAGGGAGACTGACGAACCATTCCAACGATGTGCCTGCCAATGTGCTCATTAACAACTTGCAGTACACAACATCAGATCCTCCCGTGAGCATCATCTGGGTATGGAACGCTGTGAGGTGAGCCTCTGGGTCCTCTACACTCGTGAAGGTGACTTTCGGGCCCAAAGATGTGGTTGGTAACACAATATCCAATCGCCTGAGAGAACAACATGGGGCGTGCCCTAGGTGGTATGGGTGGGGCACGCTCATCCACTGCGCGCTCCCTTGCTTGTTGTAAACTCTTGCGTAGTTCCTCATTGGTTCTGCGCAACTCTTCGTTGTCTGCCTGAGACGCATCTATGTCAACCCTAGATGCCGCTACCGCCTCCTAGAAGGCGCGCATGGTCTCCATTAGTTTTTGCATGGTGACGTTGTCCCTCCAGAGTGATATGAACCAAAAATACATAAAGATGACGAAGGATGCTATACTTGAAGGGTCATCTCAACAAGCATTTAAAGATTCCATCAATAGGATGAATGGTCAAGGACCACAACACTTGAAGTTCTTCCTATCAGTGTTCTTAATATGGAGTCCCAAGCCCAAGAACCTCAAGGAAGGATTACAAGGAGCAAGGCTAAAGTTTTGGTTAAAGAGCATCAAATGCTTTCTCTTTTTGTAATTAACCTCGTATAAATTTGTAAATAATATAGGAGTAGCCTTAGGAAGATGCCAAAAGAGGAAAACCAAAAGACACCTCTCATGTAAGGCTCTTAGGCGCTACTTTAGAATAGGAACTAGAAGAATGACTCTTCCAACTCCTTTCTCTCTTAGGCACTACTTTAGAGAATGAACTAGAAGAGTGACTCTTCCAACTCCCTTGCCTTGTATATATAGAGGTGCATGGTGCCTTGCATCATAAGTTGAAAGTTGAATATTGAAATCCTCAAGTGGCGACACTCTCACTCATCTTGGAGCCTTCCACCATCCAAGTGGCGTGATCACTCCCATTGTCTTCAACCACATAAGTTTCTTCAACTCTTCATCTTCTTCTTCCATACCCATTTTATATCAAAAACT
>Ga0123342_1009545_pt1 | contig 11574 bp, 6 predicted proteins | sample Turbeawhitnodule_FD_89960 | JGI IMG/M metagenome (GOLD analysis project Ga0123342, IMG submission 89960) | Root nodule microbial communities of legume samples collected from Mexico - Turtle bean Mexico white nodule | ecosystem: Host-associated > Plants > Roots > Nodule | place: Mexico: Nepantla... | reverse complement strand
TTTATAATTATAAATATTTAAATACTAACTCTCTTCTTCTTCTCCATTGCACCCTCGTTATTTAGTGTACTATTTGAGAGGAAGAAGAAGAATAGAGAAAGAGTAAACTGATGAGTTTAATATAAAATTTATTTTTAACAAATTTTTTATAATTATAAATATTAATTATTTGTTGTCTAATAATTTTCATATATCAACAGTGTCAGATAATTTATATTTATTTTAACTGAGATATTCATAAAAAATATATTTTAATTCGGATAGGTTTTATGCACAAATAAACCATTTATATTTAATTTCAATTAATTTTTGTGAAAAAAACAAAATTTTACTCTTATATTTTTATCAATTAAATTGGTTAGGCACGCATTTATGAATTAATTTTCCTTTAATTTATTAAAATTTATTACATTTCCAAACTTCCAGTAAACATATTTTACAATTAAGAATATTAAAATTTTATTTTTTATTTAAATAAATTAAAATTTATTTTAATTGAAACATAAATTTTTCTAACTATTTTTCATGATTCTATAATTTAGAAACAATGTTGTAATTACCAACAAATAAAATGTAAAAATAAATAATTATATATATTTTTCAATTATTTTTAAACAGAAGGAAAATTTGTAATATTACTTTTCAATTAATTAAAAAGAATTAAAAAATTTACACATCACATCTCTAAAAAAACTTCCATCAATTTTTTCTCCACTTCTCACTCTAATTATCTTTATTCAAACAATTCTTCTCTCAATTTTCCTGTTAAATCAATCATTTCGCAAACTGTGAAATTATTCTCCAATTCAAACAAACCATTACTTTTTTTTCATGGTGACACTTTTTATTGAGGAAAGAAAAGTGTAAAGTAAAAAAGTAAAACATAAATAAGAAATAAAGTAGACATAAATATTATTCATACATATATAGAACAAAAGTTAATTATTTGATTGGATAAATAAAATAAGTAAAAACTAATTGTGATTATTTTATTTATTTTTCTTATAATTTATTTTATTATTTTTTTAATTTAATCATTATTATTTTATGAATAATTAAATAAACAAATTAATAAAATTTAAATAAATATATATACAATTTTATAAAATATAGTATTAAAGAAATTATTTAATTGTTAAAAAAGAAATTATTAAGTTATTTTAAAATAAAGAAATTTATTAAATTATTTATTTATTAAATTAATAAATAAATTAGTTTTTATTTATTAAAGAGTAAAGTTGTTCAATTAAAAGATTGCACCAAATAATTTTACCAAATGATGGATATCTTTATATAATGATTATATACATTACTATTACTACTACTATTATTATTATTATTATTATTATTATTATTATTATTATTATTATTATTATTATTATTATTATTGTTATTATTATTATTAAGTTTAATTAAATTTCATGTTCCTCATAATTTTGGTTACCCTTAATTAACCTTTCAAATTTCTTTGGTTAGAGTAATTAAAGCTTTTATAATTTTCAATTGATTTTTTTTCATTTAATTCTTTAGTTTACTTGGTAACATTATTGTTATCTCTTCATGTCATCTTACTTATCTATCTCCCCATATTAATTTTTTTTTGAAGTTTTGTAGTTAATATAAAACGATATTGTGGTTAATATAAAATGACAAGTGATTTTTATTTTTATTGTATTATCTTAAATTCGCACAGTCAGATAACTAGTATGTTGAGATAGATAGATGCTATTTGGGTGAACTCCTTGTTTGGTTATTAAGGAGATCGTTCTAACATATGACGTGGCTCGGTCTCCCTGACCGAGCTGACCGAGGCACACACTGACGTGGCTTGGCCTCTTCGACCGAGTTGGCCGAGACACCACGCACGACCATGCCGACCGACACATATAACCATTAACGCTCAAACCAAGGTCAGTGAAGCTAAACTACCATTAAGAATTAGGTAATGCAACCATAAGTGTGATCCATTCCACTAATCAGGCCCAATGAGGTAAGCCCATTAAAATAATATAAATAACACACATTCCAGGGAGCAATGTACGTCATTATTACTGTATACCTACCAGAGTATCGAACACCCTTTACTGACTTGAGCGTCAGAGTGCCTTCTGCAGGTACCTCCCCCATTTGGCATTCACCCGAGACCGAGAGCCGAAGGAGCAACACGAAGGCGAGAAGGATCCTAGTGAAGCCCTAGCAATCTGCCCGACCGAAGGAGGAAGACGAATACTTCAATAGTTCTTTAGGTCCCATCTGCCCAGTAGGAATAATTGGCGCCCACCGTGGGGCCGAGAGAAACTAGCTGAAGAGAGAAAGTAGATGGTCTCAACTAGAAGCATGGAAAGGATGAATGATGCCGACCAGGCAATGATGCTGCTGTCTTTGCAGAGAGATTGCCGAGAAGAAGAGGAGGACAGAGGAAGTTGTCCAGAAAAATGAACAAGAGACGCAAGCTCTCCGAAGGGAGAATAGAGAGATGATGAAGAAGGTGATGGAGGTAGGACCGTCCACTAGACTGACCAATGTTGTCGGCAGGTCCTTCGCCTCTCCTCCCAATCCTAGACCGGTGGAGGAGACAAGAGACAAGATTCTCACCCACGAGATGGAGGGAGATTCCTTTCTCAACAGGTCGGCTAGGACGACCATCACCACAGACTCAGCCCGCCGACAGCTGTTCACCAACACTATCATTGAAGTCCCACTACCAGACAAGTGGAAGGGTTTCAACCGAGACCGGTATGACGGGTCTACCGACCCGGACGAGCATATTGATGCATACACCACCCATACGAGTCTCTACACCTCGGACGATGTAGTGTTGTGCCGAGTGTTTCTACATCGCTGAAGGGAGCAACCCTCAGCTGGTTTACCAAGCTCTCATCCAACTCCATTGATAGCTTTGCCACACTCGTGACAAAGTTCGAGACTCAGTTTGCCACTAGCAGACCACATCACCTGACCTCCATCGCCCTGGTAGGCATCCGCTAGGAGAAGGGAGAATCGCTGAGAACCTTTGCTGATAGGTTCAACAAAGTGGCAATGAGCATCCGGAACTTCAGCCCGGACGTTGTCATGCATCACATGCTGACAGGCCTACGCCCAGGGCCTTTTGCTGATAACTTGTGCATGCAGCCAACCGACAACCTGGACGAGCTGAGGAAGAGAGCTACTAAATATATGTAGCTGGAAGAACTCAAGGAGTTCCATAACCAAGCCCGTGCCGAGGCTACTGGAGAGAAGTGTAAGAAAGTATGGCTTTAAACTAGAGGGGGGGGGGGGAGGTGAATGGTTTAAAGAGGGTTTTCACAAACTTTTAACTCTAGAATGAAATTACTTCGAGAAAACTTGATTCATAATTCAGTTTGCCAAAAACACAAAGCAATTTAGCACAGCACCAGAAAAACAATCGGTTGTTTATACCAGTTCACAAATATAAACTGAAAATAAAGAGTTCAAGGGATATAGAGATTGTACACATAGAGTTATACTGGAAGAAGAAGAAGAAGAAGAAGAAGAAGAAGAAGAAGAAGAAGAAGAAGAAGAAGAAGAAGAAGAAGAAGAAGAAGAAGAAGAAGAAGAAGAAGAAGAAGAAGTAGTAGGTCACTCAGTTATCAGAGCACTGGGCGAGATATCGTTCGATTATCAGACAACTCACACAAAGAAAGCACAGTGTGTCGACACTGTTGGGACCACTATTTATAGGGCCCAAGGACATCGGAACGCAAAACGTAAAAATGATCTCAACCGTTAGATCTCCCAGATCCAACGATCCACAATGACTCTCGCCCAAAAAACCCCTCATTAATGCAGGTCACGTCACGCCGCCTGAGGTCACATCACACCTCGGGAAGCCTAATAGTCACGCACCTAAGGGGAGACCGACCGACACCTACCATTAAAGACTCATCGGATGTGTCCATCCTCGAGCCTGGGGCAACTGTACTGGTATGGCCGACCAACACATATGACGTGGCTCGGTCTCCTTGACCGAGGCACACACTGACGTGGCTCGGCCTTCCTGACCGAGCTGGCCAAGACACCACGCACGGCCAGGCCGACCGACACATATAACCATTAACGCTCAAACCAAGGTCAGTGAAGCTAAACTACCATTAAGAATTAAGTAATGCAATAATAAGTGTGATCCATTCCACTAATCAGACCCAATGAGGTAAGCCCATTAAAATAATATAAATAACACATTCCAAGGAGCAAGATACGTCATTATTACTGTACACCTACCCGAGTACCGAACACCCTTTACTGACTTGAGCATCGGAGTGCCTTCTGCAAACCTTTCCCATTTGGCATTCACCCGAGACCGAGAGCCGAAGGAGCAACACGAAGGCAAGAAGGATTCCACTGAAGCCCTAACAATCTGCCCGACCGAAGGAGGAAGACGAAGACTTCAATAGTTCTCTTGGTCCCATCTCCCTAGTAGGAACAGTAACCAACCTCACGATATTGGTGGGATTCTCATTATTGAAATAACAAATATACACTTATGGAAAGTTGCTAGAGCATTACATAACCCAAACGACATTTTTCGATAAGCAAATACTCCAAATGGGAAAATGAACATTGTCTTCTCTTGATCTTTTAGATCCACACAATCTGATTGTAACTTGAATAACCATTCAAAAAATAATAATATGCTTTCCCTGCCAATCTTTCCAACATTTGATCCATAAAAGGTAATGGAAAATTATCCTTCCTCGTAACTTGGTTCAACTTTCTATAACGAACACATTCTCCATCATGTGACCGTTCTTGTAGGAATTAACTCATTCTTCTCATTATGAATAACTGTCATACCTCATTTCTTAGGCACCACTTGCACAGGACTAACCTAAGTTGGATAAATCATCCCTACCTCTAAAAGCTTTTGAACTTCCTTCCTAACAACTTCCTTCATGGTAGGATTCAGGCGCCTTGGAGGTTGAGCTACAAGTTTAAAATCTTGCTCCATATGAATTTTACGCATGCAATATGATGGACTTATACCTTTCAAGTCTGTAGAAGTCCACCTTACAGCTCTTTCATTCACTTTCAACACCTCTATCACTTGTTTCTCCTCTTCCGTAGTTAAATAATTGCTAATAATAATTGGCTTCTCACCATTCTTTACAAGAAAGACAAACTTTCAGCTTTCCTTTATCAACATCAATCATAATCTTTGCAATATTCATAAATGGTCGTCCAAGAATAAAAGGAACTTCGACATCTTCTTCTATGTCCATGATTACAAAGTTGATTGGGAATAAGAATTTATCTACCTTCACCAAAAGATCTTTAACCACACCAAATGGATGCTTTATCGATCTGTCAGCTAACTACAATGTCATCCTAGTAGGCAGTATTTCAACTTCTCCAATTTTCTTCAACATGGATAAAGGCATGAGATTTATGATCGCTCCAACTATGAGATTGCCTATTGTGACTAGCAAAGTAAAAATCCCTGGGTCTCTAGATTTCTCTAGTAAAAACTTCTAAATGATCTACAACTATCTTCTAATTCCATTGTCTCTTGCTCCTTAAATTTTCTCTTTTTAGTCAATATCCTTCATAAACCTAACATAAGTTGGCATCTGCTCTAAAGCTTCAGTAAAAGGAATATTGATATGCAATCTCTTAAGGATATCAACAAATCTGGTAAATTTAGAATGTGAGCACTCTTCCTTGGATTCTCAATTTTTTTTCTCTTTTTTCTTTTTTATATGTACACTCTTTATTTTCTATTCCTCTTCTCCTTTACACTCAATTTTTCTTTCTTCATCTTTTCTCTCCTCACAAGCAACCAAATTGTCACCAATCCCCTCTCCTATAACTATTCCACTTCTAGTAGTAATTGAATTACAATGCTCCTTGATATTCGTTTGTGTGTTAGCTGAAAATGAACCACTTTGTGGATCCGCCAACTGCTTCACGTATGTCACTAAATTTTGAATTGAAGCTTTAATATTCTTCTGATTGGACAATGAAGCTTGCATGAATTGCTCCAAGGTATCCTCCAATTTACTCGTTCTCTCCTAAACTGAAGGATAAAATGGTTGTTATTGAAAAGGAGGTTGTCTGTTGGATGGACTAGCATCTTGTTTCCACCCAAAATCTTCATTTCGATTGCCTCTCCAACCTCGATGCATATTATTATGATAATTGTTGTTGGAGAAACCACATTGTCTTCCTTTGTTGCTTATATAATTAACCTCTTCTTCAACTGAATTGTTCTGGTAAGAATAATGACCATTTGGATGATCACCTCCACAAAAATACACCTCATCGATTGATGTAGACTCTGACAAGAATGCACAATCTGTAATTGTTGTGGTAGCTTAGACATCTACTTGGTCAACGCTTCAATTGGTATGTCAATATTTTGTTTTGAGCCAAAAATGCATATGAAGTATTAAGGTCCAACATCCCTTTCTTTTGCTCGATCTGTCTATCATGATGGACTTGATAATTTGCTGATGTTAATGCATCAATATTTTTTGTCACCTTTTCAACATTGGCAACCATCATCGTATCACCAGCTGCAGCATCCAGAGGTATCTTTATGTTAGATCTGAGGCCATTATGAAAGATGTTTAGTTGTGCAATATCTTAAAACCCATGATTTGGGCATCTTTTCAGTATCACTTTGAACCTTTCGCATGTTTCACAAAGGGCTTCATCTCGTCATTGTCTAAACATATAGATCTCAAACTTTGATTTGATGTAGTGGGAGAGTGGAAAAAATCTCTGTAAAAATTTCTCCTCTACATTTTTCCAACTGGTGAGGCTCTGATTTGGATGTGATTTTAGTCATTCCTTTTCTTTTCCTGCCAAAGAAAAAGGAAAAAAAACGCAAATAAGTAGATTCTATATCACCTAGTTGAAAGTTCATTGTTCACACCTACTCATAAAATGTAGACATATGGGTATACAGGTTCTCATGGTCCATGCTCATAAATTGATAGGTACTGATCAAACTGAGGAATACAGGTTTCATTTCTAAGGCCTTAGTGGTAGTAGGTATTGCTATACTAGAAAAATGTCTTGGCCCTTGCAGCATAGCATTGTCACTAAGTGTTCTTCTCGGTTGCGGTTGTTGAGCTTTGGTTTCTTCTTGAATAGTTTCAATAGGGTAGAAATGGTTGAGGACTCTTCTCTAATTTCCCCTTGTTTTTCTTTTTTCCTTTTAATCTTGTTTTATTGATATGTCTTTTTAATTTCTGATTCAAATTGCAATTGATCATTAGAACTTTGTCCTCTTAATATCACATATATTACAATTAACGCACGAATTAACACAAGGAATAACTAGCAATAAAAATAATAAAAAAACTACAAAATAAATTTAAATAAAAAAATGTAAAAAAAAAATACTAAACAAATAAAAATATTCATAATATTTAGGAATTTTGTACTTTCAAATTTTAAAAAAATTGTTCCTCGGAAATGGCGTAAAAAACTTGACGACTTATTTCGCAAAGTGTACCCATTCAAAAGTAATAAGTTGTCCCTAAGGAGGGATATCGAACCCATAAGGAATAGTTCTTTAAAAATCTCAATGTATAACACTCACTAAATATGAAAAGATGTGAAAAAGTTTGATTGAAAAGTCATTGGCATTATAAATTTCCATGAGAAATTATTTGAACAAAAAGTAAATGATTTATGATATCTCAATTGAGAAAATTGGAAATGGGGTTAATCCTTATCACTCATCTGTACTTTGGAACAAAAACATACAATATTCTATCTTGATTGATATTGATGCACATATAAAAGTCATTTATATTGATTCCTCGCATATAAAATTATTAACATTGTCTCCTAAATATTGATTTCTCACATTTATAAAATCATTCTTATCATTAAGAACGAATGTTATACAAAAATTAATATTTAAAATATATTCCTAGCATTTAAATATGTCAAACATTACCATCTAGGTCAGATCCTCATAAGTATTTTCCAGTAAAATCCAAGAATCAAAATCATGAATAAAAATTCAAGCTTTAAGAATAAAATGGTAATACCAATATCAATCAAGAAAAAATGTTATAAATAAATATCACCTTAATACATAAGAGTTTGAACAAATTACTCCTAATCCTTAAGGGAAGACTTAGCCACTCATGGTGGCCATTACAAGCACTGAAAGCAAAAAAAGAATATCTAGAGTGTTTCTCCTTGACAATTGTATCCTTTAAGGTTTCCTATCTTTGATTTTCCTCTCAGTCTCCTTTTTCCTCTGCCTCATGCCCTTATTTACCATAATTGGACATAGGTTAAGTAACATCTCGCTTAAGCGAGATATTGTTTACTCAAGCGAGTTTAAAGAAAATAAAAACCAACTTCACTGGAACAAACTCGCTTAAGCAAGCCTGAGCGAGTCCTAGGCGAGTTATGGGCGAGTTCTTTGTGAGTTTGGTCTAGAGAGCAAGTTTTCCTCTAGAGTGATTTCACTTGGGCAAGATTGGTTTGAAGCTTGGGTGAGCTTTATTCCTCCTCTAGCCCTTTTTCTCTATCTTCCCTTAGATTTATGAAATTAGCCCAAACTTGGGAATAAATAGTTCCTATTCGTCTCATAATCCAAAATATGTTATTAGATTCAAATTTCTCAAATTAAGGTTGAATTATAACTTCATTAACAATTAAAATTCATAAGTGTCTAGTTTTTTTTGCATAAAATCTCACTAAATTATGGCACATATAAAAAATTGGATGAGATCTAAACCCCAGTTCAAGATCCAATTGATATGTTAGGTAAACTCTTTTAGAATCTCAAATGAACTAACATATTCACTACAAAAAATCATGTATAAAGTGGTGGTTTTAATATGACGGTTATTAATAACTGCCCCAAGTTTTCGTATAATATGACATTTTAGTAACCGCCATAATTATCCTTCAAAATATGTCATTTTTAACCGTCACAATTATCCTTTAGAATAAAAATCTAGCGTTTTCTTTCCCTCCCTACACCATTTCTAATTATTCTCAATTATTTTTGAAAACTTGTTTTCACTTGGAAACTTGAAAAGTTATTGGAAACTTGTTTTTTTTAAAAAAAAACTTGCTTTCACTTGGAAACCAAATTCACTCTTTTGGAAACCAAAATCTCTCTTCCCTCTCTTTCTTTGATAAACGTGATCTACTATTCCCTCTTTCTTCTTGCTCTCTCTGCTAACGAAACCCTAACGCATTGCTCAAATTAACGAAATCTAGTGTTGCCTCCCACGAAACCCTAATGCGGCCTTCACGAAACCCTCATCTGACCTTCACGAAACACTCACTCTTCCATCAATCCTTGTAGCCTTCCTAACACTCACTCTCACACCCTTCACTGTCCGTCATCGCCGCCTCCGCTCAAGGTTTGTTCAGGTTTGTGCTCGCACACCCTAAACTTCTGTCTTCGAAATCTATTGTTCGAAACCGTGTGCAATGTGTTGTGGTTTTTAGTTTGTGAAACAAATATTGTGTATGGCTTTGCTGTTGTAATAATTTGAATATGTAGTTTGTGATCTAATGCTATATGCGGATTGGGGCTGCCTCCACATACCATCATTCCTAAATTGGCATATAATGCCTTACAGTCATGGGTAAAGATATAAATTGCATTTTTTTGTCTGCGATATGAAGTATGTAATTACTTGGTTAGTAGCTTATATGCAAAGTTTTTGGTAATTTAAATGTGTTATATCTTGCATTGCTATAAACAGTAGCATAATTTTTACTTAACTGCATTATGTCGGACAATTAGCAATCCTCTGATTATTATAAGTTGAAGTATATTTATAAGTTAATGTTATAGGTTAATTCGGTTTTGTTTGGATCATAGGATTCAACTACCTTAACCTTGTATGCTTCTACACTTCTAGCTTTTGTTTGTACACTTACCAATTCCTATTATTTATAATTTAAATAAATAAAAAAATATTAATAATATAAACATATAGTAATTATTTAACATTTATTTGAGTTAATAATTAAAATAAAATCATGCAATAAAAATAAAGTTATTAAGTAAATATTAAAATTAATTATTTAAGCTTATACATAAATAATATTAACTTCTGTAATTTATTTTTTATTAAATATGTTTAAGAGCACTTGTTTATATCCCATAATTATTGTAAATTTGAATTTTCTATCAATTATACCATTTTAAAAATGTACTGGTATGGGACGAGACCAAGATGATCGAGACGACCGAGACCTCTACGAACGGTTTGACCGACCGACACATTTAACCATTAACGCTTAAAACAATGTTAGTGAAGATAAATTACCATTAAGAATTAGGTAATGCAACGATAAGTGTGATCCATTCCACTAATCAGACCCAATAAGGTAAGCCCATTAAAATAATATAAATAGCACACATTCCAAGAAGAAAGGTACGTCATTATCACTGTACACACCTGAGTGTCGAATACCCTCTTTACTGACTTGAGCGTCAAAGTGCCTTCTACAGGTACCTCCCCCATTTGGCATTCACCTGAGACTGAGAGCCGAAGGAATAGCGTGAAGACCGGAAGGATCACAGTGAAACCCTAGCAACCTGCCCGAAGGAAGGAAGAAGACGAAGCCTTCAACAGTTTTCTAGGTCCCATCTCCCTAGCAGGAACAATTGGCGCCCACCGTGGGGCCGAGAGAAACTAGCTGAAGAAAGAATGTAGATGGTCTCAACCAGAAGCATGAAAAGGATGACTGAAGCCGACCAGGCAATGCTGCTGCTGTCTCTGTAGAGAGAGATGGTCGAGATGAAGAGGAAGACAAAAGAAGTTGTTCAGAAAAACGAACAAGAGATGCAAGCTCTCCGAAGGGAGAACGAGGAAATGAAAAAGAAGCTGATGGAGGGAGGACTGTCCACTGGACCGACCAATGTTGTTGGTAGGTCCTTCACCTCTCCTCCCAACTTGAGACCGTTGGAGGAGACAAGAGACAAGACTCCCACCTACGACATGGATGGAGAATCCTTTCTTAACAAGTCGGTCAGGACGACTATCACCATGGACTCGACCCGCCAACATCCTTTCACCAACACTATCGTTGAAGTTCCACTACCGGACAAGTGGAAAGGTTTAAACCGAGACCAATATGACGGGTCTACCGACCCGGACGAGCATATGGATGCCTACACCACCCATATGAGTCTCTACACCTCAGATGACGTAGTACTGTGCCGAGTGTTTTCTACGTCGCTGAAGGGAGCAACCCTTAGCTGGTTCAACAAGCTCCCACCCAATTCCATTGATAGCTTTACCACACTCGTGATGAAGTTCGAGACTCAGTTTGCCACCAGCAGGCCACATCACCTAACCTCCATCGCCCTGATAGGCATTCACCAGGAGAAGGGAGAGTCGCTGAGAACCTTTGTTGATAGGTTTAGCAAGGTGGCGATGAGCATCTAGAACCTCAGCCCGGATGTTACCATGCATCATATGCTGTCAGCCCTGCTGATAAGTGTCTAATTTTAGTAATATTTCATATTAAAATATAGGCACTTATGAGAATTTATTGCTAATTTACATATAAAATAATCCCTAATTTATGAATTTATACCTTTTTACATTTTTTATG
>Ga0123342_1009544_pt1 | contig 11575 bp, 5 predicted proteins | sample Turbeawhitnodule_FD_89960 | JGI IMG/M metagenome (GOLD analysis project Ga0123342, IMG submission 89960) | Root nodule microbial communities of legume samples collected from Mexico - Turtle bean Mexico white nodule | ecosystem: Host-associated > Plants > Roots > Nodule | place: Mexico: Nepantla... | reverse complement strand
TATTAACAGAGAATTCTGTGTTTCTTCTTCCTTTATTTATTTATAAAATGAAAGGTGCTTTGTTGGTGGTCGAGGGATGGAATATATTGCTTGACGTGAGCAGCACCAACTATAAGAAAATCCTTAAAACAAAAAAATTAATTATTAAATAACTAAATAAAATAGTAATCAATTTAGTGACCGATCGGTCACTGATACATTGCAATTGAAATAATAATTAATTTAATGACTGATTTTAAATTTTTGCACGATAAATCAAAGAGAAGTTCTCATTTTTTTCTGAACATTTATGAAGTTTCATAGCATACTGACAACATATTGATTAATGAATTAAGGCGTTAATCAAACCTATGAAGTAATGACACATGATACTTTTACAAAAAATTAAAACAACCAATTCCAATTCTCCAAAATAAATATAAGAATTTTGACTTCTATGGTGTGGAGCAAGCACACTAATATTTTGCTCTGTCAGGAATTTTCTGTAGCTGCTTTGAGTATCGTATGAAATGCATTTTGTATGCATGACTTCAATTTCTCTTCATCTATAAAGTCCTTTTCTGTCTTTAGGGTGATTCTAAGCACTCCCACATAGCTCATAATCGAAATGGCAAGACTCTGCAATGCACATAGTTAAATGATGTTTAAATAGAGCTCATCATGCATATTTTTTCACTACATCTAATCTTCTGGGTAAAAATTGCCTGAAAGCAAATAAAAATGTCTTTCGTTTTCAATTTTTTTTATCATTTTTAATTAAAGAAATTAAGTTTATGTAAAACTGTTATTTGATTCTTTCATTGGAAAATAAAATATTGTCCTTTCTGTTTTCTCTCTAAAAGCTCAACACACTCCACTACAACTTCTAACTTGATTAATTATGTAAAGTTTGAAGGAGATTTAGGATTATACCTCAGGTCCACCAGCCAATGTGAAATACAAGCCCTTAACAGGATGATTAGCTAAAGACATTTGTTGTATCGGTCCAACCAAGCTTGAAATCACTGCACTTGAATTCGTCACTGTCCCTCGAAGGTGTTTTGCTACTGCCTGCAACAAAATTAACCAATAACCCTGTTGAAATTTTTTGATCGAAGTTCTTATATGCTTTATTTAAGGCAAATACAATAATTACATATTTACATATGCTGAGACTGACACGTGAAGTTGAGAAAATAAAAGCTAAATTAATGAACAAAAACAGTGAATGAAAGAACATATAATAAGATCATGATATATAACACATTCAATTTATATAATGATACCAACCTCTTGTCCTCTGAATTTGCTCTCCATGTCCAAAAGAGTTCCAGTGAGGGCAACAGCTAAAGATTGTTTCTTTCTCTTGATTATATTATGTGAGTCCCAAATGAAATCTAGAGGGTTCGACATTCTGTTTTGATTTAATTTGGGTATTGGTACATGCAAAAAGGAAATTTTATTCCCCCATGGACCCTTGGCTTTACTGTTGAGCATGTCATTTATTGTTTGGTAACCTTCTATGTTTCTCGTATTCAATAAGACCAATGCAGTGGAATCTGCTGTTTTGGACTTCAAGTCCACGTCTTGCATATATAACCTGGTCCCATAGAACACGATTCCAGTGATCACATCGTTTATAGTCTGCCATCAGAGAATCATGCAGACAAAATAAGATAATCTAATGTCAAATGTGTACATCAGTTATTTTCCGACTTAAAATATGTGTACATTCATTTCCATAATATAATTTACTGTTATGTTCTTACACGTAAGGTACTAACTACTACGACTATCACAATTGTTCTATATATTTGTATTAAGTTGTCAAAATATTATTTTTCTTGATAAAATTATTACTTTTTGGATGTACATACTTGCATACATTCTGAAAATATTTTCTGCAACAAAAGTAACGTATGTGCATTTATAAAGTTGTAACTCAGAAAATTTTGAAGTTTAGTTAAGGAATTAATAGGTGTAATCATACCACACCGAGCCTGGACTTGATGATCTTGATATGGTCAATGGAGAAGTTCATAGTTGATATGGAAATTGGGCGAAATTCGGTTCCTTCATCTCCTGACCTTATTGGTGTTTTATCGTCACTGATGATGCTACTCTTCAATACACTCCATCCAAAATCTGTGGCAGTGTTTATGGCAGAGGAGAACATCCAAGAAAATCTTCTCCAGAAGCTTTTAGTTGATGATTGTGGCTTTAATGATCTTAGAGTAGGAAATGACAAGGGAAGAGAGGGGTCATCTGCTCGTTGTAGACAAGAAAGAAGAGCACCCACGAGAGAATAACCATCCCCAAGTGCATGGTGAAGCTTAAATATTATACTGCCAGATGCATCTTTTGAGGGGTAGCTTATTACATGAATTTCCCATAAAGGTCTGCTTTGTGGTAATTGTTCCATTGCTATGCTTGATAAGTAATCATGAAAAAACTTGTCATAAGATTCCACTGTTTTCCCTTTAGGGAATTTGGGAAAGTGCACGTGATCTTTCAAATTGACTTCAACTTGCTTCCATCGTTTCTCTCCATCTTTATCTTGGACCTGGTTTCATATAATCCAAGTCAATATAAGCCATATGAATGCTATTATCAGACTTAATGTACAAACTTGGTACTTATGACGTGATATTGAGTAAATAAAGGAGAAAACACTTATAAATTATAACCCGTTGATAAGTGCAATAAACACTCAGGAAATTAAAAAATTGTCTGTTATATTGATTATCATTTAGTTCATTATGCAGTATTCTAATTATGCTGATAATCCTAATATAGAGATGAAAATAAATGAAAGAGTATAATAAGGGAAGGAAAAGAGAGAGAACCATGATGGAAGAGAAGCGTGGATTGATGGGAAGGAAAACATCTTTGATAAGAGTGAAGGTTTGCAAGTCATGTATGGGAACTTCAAATTCCAAAACTCCAATAATATATATGCATAGCGCAGAACTGTTGAAGTATTGTCCCATAGGGCTAACTGGTTCTGCTTGCTCTTCTTTCAGGTGTTCCATAGTTCTGTATATTTTTGGTTCACGTTCAGTTCAGAAAGAGAGATGAAAGTTACGAAACTACTGCAGTTTTATGAGATGATAATTGAGCAGGAACATGGAAGCAATTATATATAGGGTGAGAAACTGAACCCAAACAAGTCGTACTAGGTAAAAGCAATGTGCACCTTTAAAATGAAATAGGTGGTTCTACTTTGATAAGGACACGGCACTGCAAGAGTGACCGATCAACGACAACCATCTGAAATTTGGTTGCTTGTCATAAATAAAATATTGAGAATATATATGAAAAAGCGAGGGAATATGATTTTTTAAAGGAGAAGGATAATAAGTGTCGGTAAGACATTAGATAGATCTTAGAATGTGAAACAAACTTCATTCATAATAGATAGTGTACACACCTTCACCTTCAATATATTCACTTTACACTTATATTTTTACGTTCTTGATTATGATAATAGAATGTGAGGAACACACGTTTTAATGGAGTAGTTGTTCTCTTAAACAGGTAGGTGTAGCAAAATGAAAAAGAATATATATATACCATGGTTACTTTCAGGGAATATGTATTACAGTTTCCTTCACTTTTCATATTATTTAGCAACGTAGGATAACTTGTTTTCTTTTCTTTGTTAAAACTTCTCTTAAAAATCCCACAGTTTTGTAGAAGTCAAGATACGTGTATTGCTTTTCTAACATTTTGTAAAAGCAGCTTTACCTTAATTATGATCAACTTTCATAATCGCTTTAGTTCTCAGTTTAAGACCTTATAAAAAAAATTGCACATGCTTCGTAAAAAGTCATATGTAATGCATAAATTGATTAGTAAAAGAAATTATATTAGTTTAAAATCTATTTTTTAATTTATAAATAAATTAAATTTATGAATTTTTCTATAATAAGTGCTTATAAAACCGTAAAGTGCATTGGTCAAATGTGTTTGTTAGTAAAGCCGTCATGTGATATGATACATTTGGTAACAAATTTGATTATTCAAACATTAATTTAGTAATGTAGAAGTGTTCAAAGGATGAATGAAATTGGTAGTTGATCCTCTATCCTCAGCTAGTATTTTGAATGTTGATGGGAGTGGGTGAACATATCATACGTGCTTCCTTCCAAACTACTAATTTTTAAATCATAGCCATTGTGAGTGTTGTAAAAATAAAAATAAAGAGAGATATTTTTTTTAAAGTGTAATTAAAGAGCTGTCAAAAGTTATGATGCGTGTAATTTATAAAATAATTATTAAATATAGTACCTGAAAATTACAACTAATATCAAAAGATAACTAATTTATAAATTTTAATTAATAATAGAAATTATTTTACATACTAATAATTTTTTTAATTTATAAATAATATGTAACTTAATTAATATAATAATTAATTATTATTTTTAATTTAATATGTTTGGGTAGTGTTTATTAGTAATTAGAATTAGCATATATCAAATTATCCTTATATATTTATAATTTAACTTATTTTAAACTTGGAGTGGGTGAGACTTTTTCTAATCGGACCTATTTTTTTATAAAAAATTATTTGATTTAAAAAAAGTAAAAATTAACTCACTCAAAAAGTCTTTTAAGTTTAACAAACATATTTATTTAAAAAAATATAAATAATATTTTTTAAAATCATTATAATATATTAAAATTTCTCATATTTATTTATATTGCTTACTCATTAAATATGTTGAAAAAAATTATAAATGTATATTCTATTTAAAAACCCTTTTTACAAAATATATTTAAATAAATAATTTATTATGATATATTATATATACATAATTAATATATATATATATATATATATATAATGTAAGTATAACATAATAATATTAAAAGGTTACAATTATTAATGAGCTTAGTTAGATAAATAATATAATAAGACTTTATAACGAAACATATCTTTAGAGAGATTGGGATGTTAGATCAAATTTGTATACCAATTAAATAAGTTGTTTTAAAGATATCTATATAAGAAATAAATAAATATGTCACATTCAAGTTGTTTTTTTTTTAAAAAAAGTGAGACATAAATTTATCAAAACTTAACTTGGTGTGAATATTTCAAAAGATATGTCATTCCATAGCTACTAAAAAAATTAAAGACGATGAACATTAATTTTTTTTCCGATAATGATGTCAACCATAAAATTCATGCTAGCATTTGTCTAGTGCCAACAATATCTACCAACAATAATGTTTATAATGTTTAGCAAGTCGTTGTCTTTACAACTTCTAACTTCTAATTTATGGTCTATATTTATGGTCTATGATACTATCTCTTATATAAATAGGTAAATGGATAGCAATGGTATGACTAGGTATAATAGTAGATGATGTAGACCAAGTGGATATTATATTTTTTTTTCTGTGTTAAGTTTATTTTTTTTTTTTAATAAATGATTTGTTATAAAAAGATTTTTTTCAGTGATCACGTCATAGTGAATTAATCCAATTTTTTATATATATATAAACTCTCATATTAGGTATTACTATGAAATTTGACATTTCAGTTAGGCTGACACCTCAAGTAACAACAATCATTTGTCACCACATAAAAAAAAATATTATTAAAAAAAAAGAAAATACAAGAAAATATGGGGGGACTAGACCAAAATTCATATATTAAAAAAATGGTATATAGGTCTATACCTTTTAATAAAGAACTTTAAGAAAATATTAGATGGAAGCATATTATATCAATAAAAATAATATCGATGAATAAAGCCTAAGTTCGCAAGTTTATAAGCACATGCATTCCCTTCATGAAAAATGTAAGAAATCCTAAACCTGATTTTTTCACGGTAGTTAAGACAAGTGTTCCGTCTATTACAAAACATTCAAAGAACATTAACCATAAACTAGTAAGACCTTTTGAGCTTGTTCAATAATATATATATATATATATATATATATATATATATATATATATATATATATATAACTCCATAAAACTCAATAAAAATAAATAAATAAACTTCATGAACAAAATATCTTGAAATAAAGAAGTAATTTTTTTTTTCATAAACTTGCTTTCGATATTTTTATCAAAATCTGTTTATTGTGTGATAGTCTTTGACTAAAAAACTTTCAAAAGCATTTTATTGCAATTGGAAAATCCATATGAAAGATTTAGAAACAATAAGAAAGAATTTCTTTGTAAAAGCTTTTTTTTAAAGGGTTTGGACATTTCTTTTATATCCATTTTATTAAATTCATTTGTTGATAAAAAAATTATAAATTAAATATAAAATATGTCCCTAATTAGCTTTTTATCATTGTCCTTTATAAAATAGACAACAGCATTGATGAAATTGATATAAAAAAATAATTATTGTAAAAAAAATCAGCAATGATATAAAGTAGTTGGCTTAATGAATGTTCGAAATGTGACTCGTTATCTTGGTACATAGCTCATGCAATATATAAATTTTTATATTTTTGTTCCTTTTCATCATCTTCCATCCTCTTTCTCAATTCATGTTGAGCAGTTCCTACCTAAGCATTTCATTCATGTTCAACCTATGTTTTACTTTGTCTACCATTTATATTTGCATCCACCCCATTGATGGTAAACCTTGCATTAGAATATATATTATATACATAAATGATAATCTTTCCAAAAAAACATATATATTTCCTTTCTTATTTTCCACTACAATGAAAAAATATTTTAACGAAGCTTATTTAATGGAGATTGATATAATTCTAGAATATGATTTAGTTAATTGAGGTTTTTTAACCTTCGTTAAGTTTCAAAGATTATTCTACAACCTCATCAAAATAACAAAGGTCTTCTTAAACTTAAGTTAAATTTAAAAGGTTTATTTTAAAACATCAACAAAATAACGAAGATGTTTTTAACCTTTGTTAAATTCTAAAAGGTTTATTCTATAACCTTAACAAATTAACGGAAGTCTTTTTAACTTTTGTTAAGTTTCAAAAATTTATTCTAAAATCTCAACAAAATAACGGAGGTTTTTTTTAACCTTTGTTAAATTTTAAAGATTTATTGTAGAACCTAAATAAAATACTTCAGATTTTTCAAAATTTAATAAAAAAAATATAATTAAATTTATTTATAAATAAATAATTAAAAACTATATAGTTTTAATATATTTTATAACTAAATTCTCAAAAATTTTAAAAGTGTAACTTTACATTACAAATAAATTTTCTAAAGTTTCAAAAATTTATTTTAAAAACTCAGCAAAATAACCTTGGATAATAAGTATTTCAACAATATTTTCATATTTCTTATATTGATGGTAATTGATTTATATCATTCCTAGTTTTTTTACGAGTTCATTCTTTAAAAAATCTGACTTATTTTGTTTTAACTTTTGATGTGCATATATTTTATGTGCAATTTTAGTTTTAGTTATAATTGTTAATATTTAATTCTCATAATTTTGAAATATTTAAAATTAAGGCATTTATTTTAAAATGCATCTAATAATTAATTAACTATGAAAGTGAGAAGTAATAAAGTTAATTTCTCCTCACAAAATGTTCTTGCAATCTTTAACCAAGAACACACATGGCTTTGAAGCCCGCATCTAACAAATAATGCAATTATTTAGGATATATAAAGAAATGATAAACACTAGCTACTGCCAGGTTAGGTAAGAGTGGCTTGTGTTCCAAGTTGGGGCAGTAAGGTGATGGAAGAAGTAATATTGGTGTAAGAAGAAGATAGTGCCTTATTTAGTGTTTTTTCTCCTTATATATAATAGACATAAGTATAGTTGAATTGTGATTCCTTGCTAAGACTGTCGTCGATGACCATTTAGCCTGTGTCGGAGAGTAATGTCTCTACGGTGGAAGAGAAGTCGGGAGGATCGTTAGAGATGGTGAAAAATGGGATTGAAGGTTATGTCAAACGGCAAGTCATTTTATGGAAATTTTGAAATTCATGGTATTTCACAAAGGTTCTTAAACCCATGGTATTTTACGAAGGATTTTTAAAGCCATGGTATTTAATGGAGGTTTTGAAACCCATGGTATTTTACGGAGGTTCTTAAACCAATGATATTTAGCATGGGTTTTGAAAGATTTTTTTTCTCAAGTTTAAAAAACCCCAGGGAACACCTTTCCTAAGGATGTTTATCGGGAGGAACCTGCAGCCCTGTGTAAATGACTTAATAGAGATTTTAACTCTAGATAATGTAAAAATAAACTCCGGTTAAAACATTTTTTCTTGTAGTAATATCTCCACTTATATGAAATTATTGAGTGTTTCATTAATTAACTACACAACAAATTAAGACTAAAAACAAATATTATTATTTAAAAATTAGTTTATAATTTCATTACAAGAAAAATAGTATATTTCTTCGGCCAAAAAATGTCGAGAATGAACCAAAACCGACGACTAAATGTCAATTTTGTGTCAACCAACCATTAGACGAAAAAGTCACGGAAGCAAAGTGATATTTTCGTCGGCCACCACAAGCGAGGAACATTGCGTGGGCCCAACCAACGAAAAAGGGATGCAAATGTCATTGGCCAGGTCGACGTAAAAGCGACGTAATATTTTCGGCTTATGTATGAGCCAAAAGGATGCAAACTTATAAAAAAAAACGTGTATGTGTTGGTTCTGTCGACGAAGAAGAGAAAAAAAAAAGGCATCAGATTTTGCGTCGGCCTGGCCAACGCATAACTTAAGATAAAAAAAAAACTTGCGTGGGCTTAGTTGACGCATAAATTGAAGCAAAAAAAAAATATTGTTTGTATGGGCTTGGACGACGCATTAATGATTTTAAAAAGAATCATTTTATTTTTTGTTCTAGTCATTTTTACTTGTAACAGCTACATAACAAATCTCAATCAAATAAACAATTCAAAATAACAAATCCCTATCATTCACACCACATTCACAATTGAAAAATCATCCAAATAGTTAAACAAAGTCATTTAGATAATTCCATCCATCTAAATCATTCAAACTAAATATTAATACATAAAGCAGAACTTAGAATTAAAATAAACCATAAAATAAAATTGTACTTTAGAAATTAACTAAAAGTACTAAAATTTAAAATGTTCGATAATACAATTACATAAAAAGAGTGCAAATGAAAATATAAAATGCATCCCTTCAAGTAAAAATAATAATTATGTGATCTGCAAAACCTGTAAAAAAGCAAACAATGTGAATAACTAAATGTAAATAACTAAAATATTTAGTATATAATAAAAATATGAAATAATTAAACTTCCAATCTAGGATGCACTTTAAGAGAGGGGTTGATCATCATGCTCTGGATCATATTGGTGGTCAAATTGAGTTGTGCTAGTGGAAGGATTGTCACGTTGCAACATTGAGGCAGACTGTTCCATTATGACCTTCAGTTCGTCTTCTAAGTGTGCATACTTTTGACACCACATATTAAGTTCTGCATGAAGTTGTTGATTTTCAATCAACTTATCAAATTGTGAAGCACTAAAAGTAGAGGGTTGAGTGAAGGAAGAGACTCCTTGGCGGAAGTTAACAGCCAAGTGTGTCGTACCTTACACTCGACCTCTACTCTTTTCTCCGACAACTTTCTTCCAAGTTAGACGCTTAGTTGTTGGATCAACTTGATGGACATTTGTAAGAATTTTGTATTTGTAAATCCTAAACAAATAGGACACAATAAGGTTCGAGTTATACATAATACAATAATTCATACATCCTCATTCATACATCGAAATTTTAGTTAACGCGTACGTATAAACATTATAATTCATACATCGTAATTTCATTTAACGCGTACGTATAAATATCGTAACTCATACATCGTGATTTCTTTTAACGTGAACGTATAAACATCGTAATTCTTAGATCGTAATTTCATTTAACGTGTACATATAAAAATTAAATAAATTTACTCTCCTAATTCCTTTTTTTATCTATCACAATTTTAAAAATATTCTAGTTATTTGGAACTTGGGCCAATTTGTTTTCTATACCACTAGTTCACTACTTGCAACATAATAATGGAAAATATGGGCCCATTCTTCTGCCCTTCACTTTTACTCTATGTAGCTCCTATTTATTTTATACATCCCCACACCACTACTTCCAACATTAATATGAAAAACATGGCCCATTATGCTGCTCATCACTTTTAGTCTATGCTGCCCATCACTTTTATTCTATGCATCTCCTATTTAATTTATACACCCCCACATGACTAACTGTAGTATTTTCTTGAAAAACATGGATCCATTCTGCTGCACAAGACTTTTACTCTATGCAGCCCCCATTTGTTTTCTACACCCACCAGTTCACTAATTCCAACATATTAATGAAAAACATGGGTTCTTTCTGCTGCCCTTTCTCTTTTACTCTGTGAAGCCCCTATTTATTTTATACACCCCCACTTCACTACTTCCAGCATATTAATATGAAAAACATGGGCCCATTATGCTGCCCATCACTTTTATACTATGCAGCCCTATTTAATTTATACACCCTCACATAACTATTTGTAACATTTTCTTGAAAAACATGGGTACATTCTGCTGCCCAAGACTATTATTACTCTATGTAGTCCCTATTTGTTTTCTACACCCACCAGTTCACTATTTGCAACATATTAATGAAAAATATGGCCCATTTTGCTGCCTATAACTTTTACTCTACGGAGCCCCTATTTAATTTATACACCCTACACATCACTATTTGCAAACTTTTCTTGAAAAACTTGGCTCAATCTGCTGCCCATGTTTTTAGCACCTATTTAGTTTGTACACCCATCACCTTTTAATTTTTTTTAAATAACCAATGGAAAAATGAAAAACTTCTAAATGTATTTAATTATTACAACAATGGAAAAGAAAATAAAACTTCTAAACTTATAATGTACTTAATTATTGCAACATAACCATTAATTCAACATAATCAATAATGAAAAAAATAAAAAAATTCTAAATCTACATTACTACAAGATATTTAATGAAAAATTATCACTTCTTTTATTAATTACCTTTTTCTTCTTTTATTAAATACTTTTCCTTTTATTCTCATTTCCATTTTTTAATGAAAATTTTAACTTTCAGATTTTATTAAATTATTTTTAATCAAATTGAAATCCTAAATTCTATTAAATTAGTTTTAGTAATTCAATTTTATTAAAATTAAAAAATTAAGGTTTATAAATTTTGTACACTCACAACAGTTTTTTTTCTTTGCCACTCTCACGTGCATAAGCTTTCAAGTTTCAAGGTGTTCTATTACAGTTTTTTTTATTATTATTATGTTCGCAATAAAATCATTCACATAAACTCAACCAGAATCACATACATTCACATCTGTAATAAAAAAAAATATAATAAAAAATTATGAAATTTTAAAACTTTACCTCCGATTAATGGCGTTGGAGCAGCGAAAGGAACTGACACTAGTGCAGAAACATAAAATAAATGCGGTTGTTTTGAATTTATAAAGGCGGTTTTATAACCGCATTTGATCAACACGCACTTGTAAATCAAGAAATATAAATGCGGTTATATAGCCGCATTTATAAATACCATTTACAAGTGCGGTTATTTGCTTTAACCGCACTTGTAT
>Ga0123342_1009543_pt1 | contig 11576 bp, 9 predicted proteins | sample Turbeawhitnodule_FD_89960 | JGI IMG/M metagenome (GOLD analysis project Ga0123342, IMG submission 89960) | Root nodule microbial communities of legume samples collected from Mexico - Turtle bean Mexico white nodule | ecosystem: Host-associated > Plants > Roots > Nodule | place: Mexico: Nepantla... | reverse complement strand
CCGCAGCGGCGCCGCTCTGTTCTTTTGCAGGTTCTTGAGGTGGATCTGGAAGAAGGACGAAGGTTCGAAGCGGTGCACGAGTCGATCCTTTGACGAGGCAGGTTCCAACGTTCTGGTCAACAGGCAGGATCAGGTGGGTTCTTGTGTAAGTGATATTCTTGGGTTTTGGGTTAGTCGACAACTTTTGTTGGGAGATTAGTTTAGGTTGGGATGTAAGATTTTATCTTATTTTTCTCTTTATCTTTGTGTAAGGGTTGTATCACCCTTGAAGTGATCCATATTTATTTATTATTTCTTGCTGATAAAAAAAATATACATAATCAATTATATATTATTCATAATCGATTATATATTTTATTATAATTGTATATAATAATTTTATTTCTATACAAATATACTTAATATTTTTGTTTTGTAATATGATTTGATCTTTATTTTAATTTTTTTGTTTTCTTGTTCTGTTTATTTTTCTTTGCCTTCAGCATGTCAAAACAAAAATTGGGGTAAATTTGGAAAATCACCAATACTGACATGTCTTTCCACAACAATCTCTGTATATAAGAGGAACATGATTTTCATTGTTCATGCGGATGTCCTTCCTCACACTTCCGTGCTCATCACTTGATCTAAATAGTGAATATTAGTGCACATCCTTTCTTGCAAATAGTATTTCCATTAAAACAAACAAAGAGTAAATGTCTTTGGTAGGTTAAGATTAGTGTTGGCTGAGGGCTTGAAGATGGCTTTATATAACATTAACTTTTAATAGGTTAGCCTTTTGCCTCTAGGTTTCAGCTTTAAAAAAAAAAACTAATTTATCAACTAATTTTACTAAACAAACTCATGATCTTAATGGTTCCATTATTAAAGGCTAATAAAACCAAGTTCATCTTCTTGTGTCTTAGTGGAGGAATGTGTGAGACATGTATTCTCTACATTTTAATATGTATAAATAGCTTCCTTAAATATTAATCCTCATGTAATACAATAACATTCTATATTTGTGGTGTTCCAACTCATATACAGAGATAATACAATTTATACATGAACAGATACCCTACAAATTATTACATCATATCTACATAACAAAACTTGACCCAAATTATAATACACAGTTATTGACACACTAGAGAAAGTATGAATGGTATCCATGCACCTTCTTGTGCCCACATTTAAGCCCAATTACATAGAAACATCATACCCAACTACCCACATAATCAATTAAATATTTTAGAATCTTTGTCTTCATCAAGTACCTATGTAACATCTTAACGAGTGACTTCACCTTCATGTTTAGGCCTTGTAATATAGGAAAGCAAATAGCCTAACCAAACATACTACCTCTCGAACCTACAAAAGAGAAAGAAGCAGTCCCAACATACTTTGAGTGATATTGGCACTGCACATATTGATCAACTATAGTGATTACTAGTAATGTAACTAAGATTTCATATTTAAGTACCTACCATCAAATCAGATAGATCTCGAACATTCCTTTGGACACAAAATCCAATCAGAGTATGAAAACTTAACACTAGGAATTTTGTTTGATATCCAAACCCATGCATTTAGTTGTGCCATACAAAATTTCCTTGACCATCAACTACCCATACAAAACATTCTATATCAATAACTTTATTTGAAATATAAGGATATTGCTCTCAACAAAAATTTGTTTCTTCCAAGGCTTTTTACTCCGTCCACTCTAGTATCTATGTTTAAGAATGCACCTTCAATTCAACTAGGTTTTCAAAATCTAATGTTTTTCCATTAAACATAATATTGTTCCTATTGCCTATGTTTTTGTTAAGAAATAAATTCCCTTTATTGAATTCACTTTTTCATACACTACTAAGAAAAGTAATTATTATGACAAAAAAATGCTCACAAAACACTTAGAAAATTTATCATGCAAATTTTTTGGCAAAATATGATATTCTCACAAAATATTTATGACAAAAATTATGGTTGTCACATATTGTGATCTCAAACTTTCTATAAATAAAACCTCAATTTTTCAAACAAAAGATGGTTAAGATTGTAACATCGTATACCATGGCTACTTATAATGGAAAGATTTGTTACAAAATGTTTGTCATTTAAGCAAACTAAGTTTCGCTTAAAGCAACCGTATTTGAGAGTAAATGTATAACTTAAAGTGGGAACATAATCGTTGTAGGTGACAGTTTCACTTAAAGCGAAAGACTGATGTTTTAAGAAATTAAAAATACTTAATTCTCACTCTATGCGAGCTTAGAGTCACTGGACTGGGTAAGTCAATCACTAGAAAAACATTAAATTAGCCTACAAATAATAGCGTCGACCAAAATAAGACATTATTAGAGTCAGATAACTCGACTCTAACGCTACATAAAAGGTTCATTATTATTAAAATCTAAAGAGTGTAAAATTATTTTTAAATTTAATTTTATATTAATATTATGTAAAACATATATGTCAGTTAAGTTGATGTTTATTACAAGAATAAAGCAGACTTAGCCAACTCTAAGTCAACACTATATTTTTATAATAAATAAAAATATTTGTGCTAATGTCGGCTTAACCAATACTATAAAATTCACTTAATGTTTGACACTAATTGAGTTGCCTTACTCAACTCTAAGCTCATATTAATAATTTTTAACTTTTTTTAATAAGTAAAAATATTTGTGTTTGTGTGAATTTAGTGTCGGCTTGGCGAACACTAACTGAAATAAATGTTAAAATGTAACAAAGTAATAATAAGAATAAAATAAAATAACAATAATTATAATAAAATAAAATAATCATAATAAGAATAAAATAAAGTTATAGTAATTATAGTAAAATAAAATAAGAATAAGAATAAAATTAATCATGATATGATATAAAAGTGCATTTGGTTTAGTGGTTGGTTAGTGCTTCTCTTTTTCTAGGTCATAAAGTCGTCTTTTTTTATCTAATCCTTTGACAACATTGTAGAATGTCCTCGTCATATGAACAAATGTATACATCATCTTTTTTATGTGTCCTAGTCTTTATTAATAATAATTCCTAGTCATTCTTAAAAAGAAAAAGTAAAAGTTAGATTCAATATTAAATGATGCATAAATGTGCATATCAAGTAATGAATTAAAAACTTGAAGTGGTAAAAAATAATCTAACTTATAACAAATTTGCAGACCTTAAAGGACACTGATGCATTCGTTTTAGCAACATGGGTCTTTTAAAAAAGATCCCAACATATTGAAGTGACTTTAGCATTTTTGCTTCTTAAATTAAATAAAGAAGTTAACTATATTTATAAATTAATTGAAAAATAAAAGTAAATTAGATTACATGTTATTTTTTTAAAATGTTTTGATGTGGTGATTTATCCTCTGTGTGAAACTACTTTATAAGAGTTTAATGCATAAATTTTCTTCGATTTTCATCACATGATGTCTCAATCTACTTGATCAATGAAACATAATATCTCCTTTCCTTAATGAATTTTTTACTTTATACTATGACCTTCAGAGTCATGATATCATCCCAAGTATTCTCAGCATCAATATATTATCCATAATATTGATCATATAAAAAAACCTAAATATACAATTAATATCACGTATAAACAACAACATCACCACCACTAGTCGGGTAACATTTTAAGCAAACTTCTCATGGTTGAGCTACGCCACTTTCTACAATTGAGGAAGACTTTCTCACTTGAATTTTTTTCATATAGCTTTAGTCAAACTATCAAAACAGGTCAAATACAAAAGAAACAGGGTTGAATTGTGTATTTAATCTTTTTTAAATTTTCGAATGTTCAAATGATGGTCTTACTCGATAGACTATTTGTCAAAAACTTTCCTAAAATAGTTAATAAAGTTCTCCTAATTAGTCATAATATTAATCTATTTACAAAAACTATTTTCAATTCTAAATCAACGGACATTAGAACAAAAATACAAATTTACCTACAAATTACTATCGATAAATTCAACATCACATACAAATATTACTCACGGACTACAGTAGTAGAAAATGTCCTTAATCATGACATACGAAATTTCGCATGTACCTTTTTGTATATTATTATTATCATTATTATTAATAATGTAATTATTCATATTATTAATAATAATGATAGGGTGTCTAATAATTACATACTGTTGTATGTAATTTTCTATTTATTACATACGTTGTATTTATGGATTATTTGGTAGATAATGTATTTAGTCATTAAATACAGATTATTCTATAGATAATGAATATAGTCATTACATATAGATTATTCTGTATGTAAATTTTTGTATATTATTATTGTTATTATTACTTATTATTATTATTATTTTTATTATTCTTATTTTTACTAATATTATTAATATTGATAATATCATTATTATTGTATTATTATAATAATATTAATATTATTTAATAATAATAATATTAATATGAATATTATTATTATTATTATTGTAAATATTAATATTATTTTTTTATTATTAATATTTTTTTGTTATCATTAACCATATTACTAGTAATAATATTTGTACCATTATTTTTATTATTATTATCAATAATAAATTAATATTTATAATAAATATCATAATAATTACAATAGTCATAATCATAATCCTAATAATCCTAATAATCTTAATAAGAATAATAATAATAATTTTTTTATCAGCAAGAAACAATATATACATAAGAAACACTTCAGGGGTGATCCAACCCATATATAAAAAACCTGAGACGACTTTACAACACAACACCTTCCAATCGACTACTCAAAACTAACCCTGCCAAAAAATCACAACCGCAAACAAGCTAAAGTGAAACAAGACAAACCAGAGGAACAAGACACTAATCAGAATAAGAGAAACAAACATAGGGGAATTTGGAAGTAATCCAAGACCAAATCTTCAATTGAGCCAAAGAAAAGATCTTAGAGTAGTCCAACACTCCACCTTTGAATAAAATCTTGTTCCTATGCCTCCAAATCTCACTAACCATCCCAATCCAAATACTCCATAGCCTTAAGTTGACCGACTCAAGGACATTACACAACCTGAACTGCAAAAAATGAGAGTAAGAACAAAGGGTGGCAACCGACAAAATGCCTAACCACTCATAACAAAGATTCCACACCAACCAGGTTATTCTACAATAAAAAAATAATTGACTTGCCTCTTCCTCTTTTCCCCACAAAAACAATAGAGAGGGCTTCCTACCGCAATCCCACGTTTAAGTAAATTAACTTTAGTGACAATCTTATTTTCCAGCACCCTCCAAGCGGTAACATGAGTAGAGGCAAGACCTTAATCCTCCAAAACCAATTAAACATCCCCGACCAGATCCCCTCAGACCCATCTCTAAGCAACTTGTACGTCGAATTAACTGAAAACTCTTGAAACTTAACGTCTTTCCAGACCCACCTATCAACTTTATCCAAGACAGGGCACGAGTTGTGCACTACCTCGAGGAGATGACTAAGCTGGTCCTTCTCCCAATCAAAAAGACTTCTTTTCCACGCCAAATACCACTCCTAAACACAGTTTGCCCAAGACCCACAATGTTCCGACGACACATTCAAAGAGAAAAAAGGTTTGGAAACTTATTCTTCAGTATATCATTACCTACCCACCAGTTCTCACAGAACTTGATACACTTCCCATTACCAACTTCCCACTTAAGGAAGTCTTCGAAGTTACTACCCTAATTCTCCAACTTCCAAATCTTCTGCAAATCTTTTCACCAAAGGGAAGCATGGTAGACCCCAACCTCCAAATCCATTTACCCAACAAAACCAAGTTAAAATCCTTAATGTTTACCACTCCAAGCCCGCCACCATCCTAAGACTCACATACATTTTCCCAATAAACCCAAGCGATTTTCCTCCCTTAAGAACTTCACCCCAGAGAAAGTTCCTATGAATACTCACAATCTTTTCATCACAAATGTAGGCAACAAAAACATGGACATATAAAACAAAAGAATAGACAAAAGAACTGATTTGATGAGACAAATCCTTCAAGCCATAGATAAATTTCTACCTTTCCATCTTCCCAATCTGGACTTGTTTCTATCCACCACTCCATCCCAAAACACTTCCCTCTTGTGACACCCCCCAACAGGCAACCCTAAATATTTGAAAGGGACTTTCATAACATCACAGTTAAGGATAGTCACCAAACCTCGGATAGTGAACGAATCTACCCTCACCCAACCAATACTTCTTTTCAAGAAATTCACCTTCAAACCCGAAGCCAACTCAAAACAATTTAACATTGCCTTAATGTTGAATATACTTTTAGAATTCGCATGACAAAAAAACAAAGTATCATATGCATATTGAAGCATATTAACTCTAACCTTCTTACTCTCGATCTCCAGACTTTCTACCGCATCAAGCTCATCAACATTCCTAGAGACCCCTGCCAATCCTTCAGCCACAATAAGAAAAAAAAATGGGACGAGAGGGTCACCTTGTCTCAACCCCTTCATCGAAGAGAATTCCTTAGTCAGGCTCCCGTTAACAAGAACAAAAACCGAAGCAAACTCAAGACAGGATTTAATCCATAAAATCCTCTTGTCACAAAAACCAAGCCTTCCTAGCATGTAATAGATAAAATTCTACTTCACAGAGTCGTAGGTCTTCTCGTAGTCCACCCTGAAAAAAATGCAACTCTTCTTTGTCCTCTTAGCCTCTTCAAGAACTTCGTTGGCGACGAGAACACTATCCATTAAACCCATTCATTCGAGAAACGCCGATTGTCTAGAATCAATGACCTTTCTTAATATCTTTTTCAACATGAGAGAAAGCAATTTAGAGATAATCTTGTACAAGCACCCGACCATAGAAAGAGGTATGAAATCACCCAACAATTGTGGGTTTTCTGACTTGGAAACCAAGCAAATAAAGGAAGCATTAGACCCCTAGGCCAAGAACTAGAGACAACAAAATCCTTCACAACCAAGAGAATGTTTTTTTTTTATCATATCTTAGTTATGCTTAATGAAGCTAAAATTAAAACCATCCGGACCAGGACTATTCGAACTATCATAGCTCAAAACCGCATTCTTAACTTCCTCCTCATAGAAAGAACCAACCAACATCTAATTATCTAAATCAGATATAGAGTTAAAAAATACATTATCCAACCTAACCTGAGGCCCAATAACTCCTTCGAATCTATTCTTAAAAAAATCTTTGACTTTATCCTTAACCTCATCCTTGTCATCACACCAACGACTGTTAATGAAGATACCATTAAAGCTATTTCTTACCCTTCTCAATGCAATGACCAAATGAAAGTATTTAAAATTTAGGTCACCTTTTGTTGGAGCCACTTATTACGAGCTTTCTGAAAATAGATCGCTTCTTACTTGAAAATATTCTTGTTTTGTTCTGCCAACAATAACCTCCTCTCCTCTCTTCCTGCTTCATCAAGAACACATTCATCACCCCGATCATCCAAATACTGAATCTTCTTTTTTAAATCCTCCCCAAAGCTATTTACATTCCCGAAGATATCTCTATTCCAGACTTTCAAATCCTACTTTAATCTTTTCAATTTTTCCTTAAACACAAACAACCCTCTTCCAAACACATCATAGTTGATTTCTCCCGCATAAAGTCAATGAACCTGCCATCCCTCTGCCAAATGTCCAGACTTCTAAACGATTTCTTACCCCTATCTAAAGACGCATCTTTAAGTACCAGGGCACAATGATCTGACACCGATTTACTATAAACAAACTTTTTACTATTTGGCCAAGTTTCCAACCAATCCTTGGAAATCGATACCCTATCGATTTTGCTCTTCACGAATCCATTTGGTATATACCAAGTAAATTTCATGTCAACCATCAGGATATCCAACAGTTCTGACCTTTCAAAAAATTATTAAACTCCCTAATTTTGCTGATGTAGTCTGACATAAATACAAAAAAATTTCTCTCCTCCTTCCTCCTTATAGCATTGAAGTCTCCAACTACACACCAAACCCAATTCGAATGATTTGTCCTCACTCCACAAATCTCATCCCAAATTGTCTTCTTATCCCTCAATGACCCCGAGCAATAGACATTCACAATTGTAACCTGTACATTGCCACCAATCTTCCAGACCCCTTCAATAATAGAAAAATTGTTCCCATTAGAATACCTCAACAACTGTAAACAACTTTTTCTCCACATCGTAATAGTCCCACCAGTGTTACTACTCGTTCCAAACTCAAAACACTTTGTTTCTTGCAGACAGACCATACCTACTTGTTCCAAGCTTATTAACTCTCTTAGATATCTTCTTTTAACGCTTTCTCCTAGCCGCCTAATATTCAGACTAATTATTTACATAATCAAAAATGCTATCCTTCTTCCTTCTTATAGAATCCCGGGCTTCCAAGGCTTGTAAAGAATATAGGACTACATCCTCCTCACCATTACACAAAAAGTTCATCTCCTTCCCACAATTCCAATTTTTTCGAGCTTCAGACACATCATTTTTCATCCAAAACAACCTGTTACAATTTCTAACAACACTTTCGGAAATGGAATGACTAATATTAATCATAATATGAAAATATTTTTTTTAACGTAATGGTTATAGATTTTGTGTTTACTTATGAAATTTGAGTTTGATTCCTTTCGACAATAGATTGTTAATAACATTTATAAAAATAATAATATAATATTGAAAATAATAATTATGTAAATATTGAAAATAATAATAACAAAAACTAATTTTAAAAATAATAACAATAATAATAATAAAATTAATAAAATAATAATATGCATTACATACCATCATTACATACGAAGAATGCTTGTAGCTAAGGTGTCTAGTTATTACATAAGGAAAAAATTTCGATATGGAAATTTACCTTCCCATTTACATACATATTGATTTTGTATGTAATATGTAGGTAATGGTCAATTTGAGAAGCATTTAGGACATTACATGCAAATTTCTTTTCTATGTAAAATTGATTTTTTTTAGTGAGATTGAGTTCCACTAAACAAGGTTAACACTACAAAGATATAAACAAGTATTATTTGAATTCCAACACTCTTAGCTAAAATTTAGTATTATTTGGACCACAACCACTCATGGCTAAATATAAAATATTATTTGGAATGCAACCACTCATGCCTAAAATCAAGTACCTAGTCACTCTTAGCTAACACCACTAAGTATTGTTTGGAAGCAATCACTCCTAGCTAAACATAGACTTTTATTTGAAACTTAGTCACTCCCGACTAAAAACGAGTATTGTTTGGATAATAACTACTCATACCTAAAACAAAAAACTTTACAAAGAATATGATCTAAAAGATCATATGATTACTCAATAGAAAGAGGTATTTTCTCACAATGTATACAAGGGTTATCCTCTTCTAGATTGCTCTTGAACAAAAACAATGTTCTTCCTCACAACTCTCAAGGCTAAGGATAGTTAAAGATACTATGTTCATTCTTTGTCGTCAATCTTCCTTTAATCTTCCTTTTCAAATAGATCTTATGTATAAAAAGCTTAGAAGAAAAGAGTCCTTCATTCCACATTAAATATTCTTTATTGAGCATTGAATGTGCGTCACTAATTTATAATATAAAGTAATTAGTAGCTAAACTCCCAAGTATCAATCTAAAAACTAGTTTATAATTTTGTTTATATTAATAATAGAAACTATTTCAAATACCAATAATTTTTGTAGTTTATAGTATCTAATTTAGTCAATATAGTAACTAATTATTTTTTGTTCTCCCATAAATCAATTTTAAAATTATATTTATTCTATTTCATTAATCAATTATCATTGTTTGATAAATTTATTATCCATTTTCACATGTTCACTTGATTTTTTTTTTTCATTTTATCACATAAGTTTTTTACTTATAATCTAAATATAGAACTACTTATACTAATAACCTTTTTTTTTATCAACTTATATGATTAAAATAGTGACTAAACTCCTAAAATGTGGTGATTAAATAATTAATTTTAAAATGAGATACTGAAATTACTTGCTTATTAAAGTTTAGCAATAATTTAAAAATTTAAAAAGTTAAAAGAATAAAACATAAATTTATAAGTTATATTTTAATTTGAGTGCACATAATTAAGATGTGAGGTCCATTCCTACATATATATTCTGAATTCCAATACAAACAAGAATAAAATAACAAAAGGCTAATGTGATAATGCTGCAACACAGTACTCAGTAACATGCCAGACCTTTCTTTTGTGTCCACACTAACTTGGACCACCCTATTACTTCCATGCTGCATATAAACTTTTACGTGACTAATTCATTAAATATAAATATATTTTTTAGTTCATTATATTTTTAGTGAATTTTTTTTCTATTTTATTTATTTATCTCCTTAGAAAGACACGTTGTTTAGGACACTTGTGAAATACACTATTGTGCTGTAGTTTTAACTTAAATGTACCCTTTCTATATTTAACTTTTGTACTATCTATAATTTCAAAGTATATAATTATCAACCATCACATTCTTAAATGAGAGTTTTTAGAATGAGAGTTAACATGTGTTTTTCTCTCATTTTTGTTATGTGTCTTCTTTCACATAGATATCTCACTTTTTTTAATACTTCTTTTATTCTCTGCGATATTATTACTTAAACTTATTAAATTCAAATTTTATATATAGTTGGTTGGTTGGTTGGCAGATTTAAATAAACATGTGATTCTATTGTTCAAACTTCAACCTAAAAATTCTATTACTCTCGGTATTATACAAAGTTATATAAAGATGTTAGCATTAATCGTGTCCTTTTTAGTTGTTTCACTCTATATAGTTGAATAATCTTTATTTTGTCTTTGTCTGTTATGATTATATTATTTATTGAATGATTCTTTTTCTCTTTAGCTAGACCTAGAATAAGTGTACTGTTGTTATATATTCAGACTATTTTTGTTTTGATTTCAATGAAATAATAGAAGAGATATTCATTTTCATATCTTTTATCTTCCTTTTATTCTTTTGTTCATCTTTATTCTCTTCTGGTGCATCTCTATTTTATAATACTCTGATTGGTGTCTCGAACTTCTTGTCTGTATGAGGGCTATCAAAATTAGTAAAGGTTAGGTGTACGAGTGACAGATCAGCAAAAGAACACGGTTTCTCTAAATAAGGAGGTGTAATCGAGTTTGTTTGTAACTAGAGCGAAAAAGTAGATGTAAGAGTCTTGCAGTATTATGCTGAGTACCTTGTGTTTTAAGTGTGGTGGAGTTTTACCATTTATTGTATAAGGACTTAGGTATTCCTAAGATATTTTTATTATTTTTTTATACTAAAAAAAACAAAACTTCAACGTCTCCCCACGGATTGCATAGTTGCATTATATATGCATCTTTTATTCTACTTTTTTTAAAAAAAAAAAAAAAAAAAAAATTTTTTTTTTTTATTATAAAAAAAAAAAATTAATCAAAATTTTTTTGGTTTTAAAAAAAAAAAAGGAAGGTTTCTTTTCTTTTTTTTTAAAAAAAAAAAAAATTTTTAGAAATTGTTTTTAAATATTTTTTTTTTAAAAAATTTTTTTTTTTTTTTTTTTTTTAAAAAAAGTAGATTAAAAGATG
>Ga0123342_1009542_pt1 | contig 11576 bp, 3 predicted proteins | sample Turbeawhitnodule_FD_89960 | JGI IMG/M metagenome (GOLD analysis project Ga0123342, IMG submission 89960) | Root nodule microbial communities of legume samples collected from Mexico - Turtle bean Mexico white nodule | ecosystem: Host-associated > Plants > Roots > Nodule | place: Mexico: Nepantla... | reverse complement strand
TTATTTATCTTAATAAAATTATCTGATATCAAATCTTTTTTAAACACATATAAATATATATATATATATATATATATATATATATATATATATATATATATATTCTTATACCTGAGCTAAAAACTTTCAACATCATTAATTGTGAAATACACATATATTAGCTATAGGAGTCTAATATATCTTTTAAAGTCAATGCTAAAGATATTGAAAGACAATGCAAGGAAGTAAACAGAATTCACAAATGATAAAAATAAAAACCACGTGTAAAATGATAGAATGGTACAAAAATAAAGTGTAACTTACTACTTAACAAAATGTTCCTCATTCATTACTCAACTATGCCAACTAATAATTTATTAGATGTATACACCTTATTAAATATTCATTCGTAGTTCATTCAACTTTGTTAGAAAAATGTTATGCCTTGCTAGTGTTCCTAATTTACTTTATTTTATTTTTCTCTTCATCAATTTCTTTGTATTTAAGTATGCTATGTTATATTTTGGAATAAATAAAGTTCGACAATCTTAATATATTCTCTGTAAATTGATTGTTTTCACTGTTCGAAAGACTTTTTTGTGAAAAATGTTCACCACAAAATAAGGAAAAATTTGTTACAAATATATTAGCCGCAAACTTTGTAATACAGAAAATCGAATCCAATTCACAAGAATACACATGCTACTTGTCACGCCAAAGAGACATTTTAGTCGTAGATTTTTGTTATTTTTATTATAATATTATTATTAATAATAATAATAATAATAATCTATACTTATATTTAAAGAAGATTCCTTTAAATAATTGTTTTTTTTACACAAATTTGTTCTAATTCTACCCTTATTTAATATATTTTAATTTTTTTAATACAATGGACTATTTTGTCATTTCATATGAATTACTTAAAAAATAAAATTATTTTTAATTTTTTATAAATTAATATTAATGGACAATTTTTATATGTAAAATTAACTCTCTCACTCCCCCACCCTTCCCTTAATTCCTTATTTTAAAGCAACAACACAAAAAGAGTGAGCATACTCTCACCCTCATTCGATTCTCACACCAAATCTCTTATATCAAATAAAATAACATTAATTTTCAATCACTCTCTCCACTCGATTTCAAGCAACTCTACTTTTTGGTAAAACCATTATTCTTTTGTATCTACAATCAAGTGAATCTTAACCTTAACGTGAATATCATCACATTTTCCAATCTCAAAACTTGGAAGAAGCGAAAAAGCTTGAAGAAGAGAAACTCAAAGGAGAGAAGAAGAAGAAAAAAAAAAGTTGATTAATCAATTCATCATTTTTCTTTTATATTTTATTTTTTCTTTTCAATTTCAACTCATCCAAAATTATTTTTGTGTATATATGATGAATTTATATCATATGAAAGTTCAATAGAGGAGAAAAATGTGGATACACAAGCGTTGTTATGCCTGTGTTTCCGCTAGTATGAATAATGACAGATAATATTAATATTATTACTAATATTAATTAAATTATTTATTTTTTATTTTTAATTTAGTATATTTATATATAAAAAAATTATTATTACTATTATTATTATTATCGTGCCTGTGTATCTGATTTTTTATTTTTATCATTACAATACATGTGAATATATTGGCGTGTGACCATTTTGTTTATGATACAAAATGTTAATTATGAGGGTAATTAATGAAAGAATAGTAGTAAATTATATTACCTATTAGGCACTAAAAATTACAAAAATTATTCTTCCACAACGTCATGAACTTTAAGAAGAGTTTCTATTATGAGCATTAGTCTTTATTATGTATTGTCAATCCTTGTTGCTCCATTTTTGTTCTATTTTTTGTCTCATGGAAGTAAGATTCCAATCCCCCAAATCAACATCATGCATAATCTTATACATAAAATTTGCATAGCATTCAGAGGCTTTGTGTTCATATCTTCTTCTAACTTCAACGTTATGTATAGGAAACTACATTTATTTCCTTTACATTGCAAATTTTTAGACATTGATATGGAAAAAATTATGAAAGGTTGACATAAACATTGATACATAATCATAACAAAAAAGTTAGTAATAATATAATTATACTAAGAATTCTTCAAAACACATATTTGCCACATATAGGTTGTCACTTTGATCTCTCCATAAGTCTCCCAACCTCCTTTTGCATTTTTCTTTTAAAAAAATCTTATTTTTAGGCCAAATAAGGTCATTAAACATGTAAATAATTTTAGATAAATATAACAACTATTTTAGTAATTCAAATATTGAGGTTGCTTATGTATTTCTGGACCTATACAAATCCATCAACACCCATCATTGTCGGCACTCTCAATTGAAGAATTTAGATCATAGATGATGATGGAATATGCTCTCAATAGATGCAACATGAGTTAACCAATCCATGGTGTGGAGCTTTCTAAATAACGTCTCACTGGAGCATAGATGTAGACAAATTAATAAATAAACTAGGATTTGGTTAGTGGAACCTTTTAAGCAATTTGCTTAGAGGAGATCTGGACGTAGCCTAAGTGGTTAGGTGAACCAGTATATAATATGTTTGTGTTATTTGTTTTGTTTGTTCGTTAGACAGTCTAGTTTAATTTTTTGCATGAAGAGTCCAAGGTTCTATTCAACCCCCACCCCTTCTAGATCCAACTGTTTCCAACAATTACAACTTCAAATACTTACTTTAAGTAAGAGACCAACTCAAGATAGTTTAAAAAGATATACAAATGTGCAACATCCTTTATGTCTTCCATCCAATTTATAATTGAGGATTAGAAGAACTTTTTCCTCCATTATCTTTTTAAGGAACTCTTCCCTTAGACAGAATCTTAGAAGGATAATTATGTGAAGCAAATCTTGACATTTACACAAGTAAATAAGCTTGACCAGTTAAGCCTTTAACACAAACTTTGTTGTTACATTTTCCTTCCATGTATAAATTAACATATGTCCCAAAAATCATATGTATATCTTCACAATTTGGTTAAACATAGTTATGTAATTAGATAGTATGGTCAACTAACCTTTCAAATAGACACATCCATCTATATTGAGTTGGCTCTCTCATTCGTGCTTTATATGTTAAGTAAACTGGAAGATGCTCCATGTAGTAAAAGAAACTATAAGAAATTTTTTGTTCTAGTCCAATCAATATGATTGAGACATTGATTTCCAAAACATGTAGATTATGTTCTCTCAACAAAGATTAAAAAATTCCCATAAATAGTTGACTCAACTTGGTTAGCACATTTCATATAGGTGTAAACAAGACTTTAAATGCAATTGGAAACAATGTAAACATTTTGGCTCTTCACTTGAATAACTTTTCCATGTGTAGTCAAAATCGAAGCATATTCATTTGGTAGCTTGAAGATCATTACTCATTCTCAAACAATCAATCTTTGTTTTTTGATTAATGTATATTGATTTTTCGATTTAACAACATTGTCATTCTTCTCGGGTTTTAATTCCAAACCCTTGTGACTATAATGTACTTCTAAACCTTTTATAAATTTGAGTGTATCAATTTTACTTCTTTTAATGTCCATAACTATATAAAATATCCAAAAACACATTTCTTTCATTGTGTTTGACATCAAGATTATGTGGCAAAAGAAGAGTCTTCCAATATGAAAATCCTTAAAAAAACATTGTGCTTTGTCCAATTGGTCTTTCTCATAACCTAGCAGATTCTTTGATGGCAATTCTTCTAGACTAGGTAAATGTGACACTCTTGTCCACATTTTTTCACCAGTCAACCTACCTTTGACAAATGTAGTTGTGTTCCTCCTATATGGATGATTTGGCAGTAAGAATTGTTGATGGTAATTAAACCAAGACTATTTAGGGTAAACACTTTATACCCAAATAAATTGGAAAACGCATTTTGTCATTGTCATCTAACCACTTAATATCACATATGCTTGAAAGTTATTGCTTGTCCAAATTAAATTTTCCTTCATGACAATTCTGCATCAAGACATCATACGTTATTTGCAATTAGTCTATAAGAGGATGTAAATATACATCAATTTTATTCTTTGGTTGATGGACTGTGAATTAGAATGATCAAGAACATAAGTATATTATTATTATTAATATAATAATAAGTATAAATTATATTAATAATAATAAAATTATATTATTAATATTATTCATATTATTAATATTATTAATATTATTCATATTATTAATATTATTCATAACTATATGGCGCCAAAATTACATACGGAAAAAATACATTGTGGTTAAGTTGCTCTTTTTATTATAGATCTGGTTTTTTCTCAGCAGGGATTCTTGGATCTGTCTTTGGTTTTGTATAGCTACTGGTGTAGCTGTTAGAATCTTTTCTTTGTGTGGTCCCCTTATTTTCCATAAGAGGGATGTAATAGTCATGTTTCTGTATATGGGTTGGGATACCCCTAAAGTATCCCTCTTAATTTTATTGATTCATTGTTGATAAAAAAAATAGTTAGAAATAAATTAAATTAGGTTATGCATTCAAGTCTAGTTTAATGGCCTTTATAATCTCATGATTAAAAAATAAGATTTAGAAATGTATGTGGATGACCATCATATGAAGAATTTGGAAACACAAAAAGGATGTAATATTTAATGACCGTGTGATTAATCCAATGGAGATTTTGATTGTAACACAAGTAAAGGCATGGACTTGGATAAATCATAAATACACTAAAAGAATTTTTTTCTATTGTATAATTTATCTGTTTTTTGCTGGTTGTTTTTTTCTTCTAATGTTGTTGTGTTATGTTTTGTAGTGGATGAGGTGACTATCCTTTCTGCCTCAAAACAACTTGTATAGATGGAGTGTTGCAGGTTTTTTGGTTCGAGTAAATGTTTGGGATCTTCGTCTAGACTTCGGTTTGATGGAATTTTAAAGTTTTGGATCTTTTGTTTGTATTAGATTGATTTATATTGTGTTTAGATTTGGATTGTTGGATCTTGTTAAGAAAGTATTCTAGTTAACAGTGGAATGTATTATGTAGAGGAGATGGATCATTCTTTTATTAGAGTACTTGTATACGGGTTGGAACATCTTCAATATTTATTCTATTTTTTTATGATTTAAACTTAGGCTACTAAAAATTGTTAAAAATCAAGTAAAAAACGTATTTTTTACTTGTTAATAATAATGGTATTATATTATACATTAAATATTAATATTTCTATTAAAACTATATTATTTATAAATTGGTTTGTCCATCAACCTTAAACTTAATAAAGTTCTTAATATCTTCCAATCAAACCTTTTAAGGATATGCTGATAAAACAAAACTTTTAAGGATATTTATAATAGAAGTAAAAGATATGAGTTTTTTTGTTACGTTGAAAAATGTAATTTGGGATTTTTATTATTGTACCGACCAATCATCGGTCATCGACTCCAGTAACAGATCTCAGACATCACACACCGGTGCCTAACAGTAAAGATGGGACACGTAAGGTGGGCCCCAAACACACATATCAGGGTGTTGGTCAGTCTTCGAACCTCGACGCTAGAGGTCGACATCAGACCTCGCCAGAGGGAAAGATCGGACGTCGGGTAGAAACATATATACTGGGCCACGAAAGGTGGGCTCCAGAATTATACTAGTTACCAAATAAAACACTCAGTAGTAAGAAAGTCTAAGTTACTAGGGATCCATGCAGGTGGTGTGTATAGCGCATTCAAGCACGACACAAGTAAACAGTCATTGGAGGCGCTAAGGCCAGCTAGGGTTAGGGTTTCCAAGGGAAGCTGCATGCATGGCACGTGAATACTTAGGGCACCCCCCTAGAACAGATGGCCATAGAGACTTGGTGCACAAGTTGGTACCCAGGCGGCCATTTTGTTAGTCGTTGCACTCGAGTTAAGGGAAGTTCCATGTGCCATATTACACTAAGATTGTGTAGTAGCGGCGCAGGGACATTCTCCAAGGAACCCTAGACATGGGTAACAGAACAAAGGTAAACCCTAGTTTCAACCTATATAAAGGGTGTTAAGAACCCTAACAAGGTACACAGTTTCTAAGACTGAAACTACTTTATACACGTGGTGTTTCTTTGTGCTAATAGTAACTTGAACGTCGGATTGCAAACGACCGTCAAGACACCATTTGTCTTTACAAGTAAGAGATTCTTCGACTAAGGAAGTTCGATTCTCAGGTCATCCGGCAAGAACAATTATATTACATTATTACTCTGTAACTTATACTTAGTTTTCCTTCAATAAAATAAACTCTAAAGAATTTCAAATACCTTATACTTTTATATTTTTTTAAATTTATAAATGGTATGTTAATATGTCTAAAAGACCTTGATAATTGGATTAGATATTTCAATTGGACCAGTGAAGCAACATTTTGTTACTGTTAGATGAAGTCAATTATGCTCTAGCAAAAACGAAGGAGGCTTGCAGGTTTTCAATATTCGTGATGAAAGCTTTCATGCTGCGTTTGTTTGAGATTTCTCTTATACATTAAAAAAATCATTAAATAAAAATTAATTTAAAAATAATTAATTAATTATTATATTAATTAAATTATATATTATTTTAGAAATTAAAAAAATTATTAGTATCTAAATTAATTTTTACTATTGATAAATAATTTCTAAATTGGTATCTAATTAGCTACCAAAATTTTAGTTATTAAATTTAGAATCAAAATAATTGGTAGTTAAAATCTAGATAGTTAATTATATACCAATTTAAAACTATTTATCAATAATAAAAACTAATTTAGATACTAATAATTTTTTTAGTCACTAAAATAGTATTTAATTTAATTAATATAGTAACTAATTATTTTTTGTCTCTAAAATTGGTTTCTATGTAATGATTTTCTAATAGTGTTTGATACGATTTTGCACACTATTTATGGGCACGTAAAACGTCATATAACTCTTCTAAGAAACACATATGAGCAGTGGTATTACTAAGTTTACTATCTTTAAGTTTTTTTTTCATATTCAAATGTGTTCTCAGAAAGATACTAGGTTTATCTCGTTCATTTGGATGATGTCTCTTGTTGGATGAGTTAAAATCAACATTGATGGTCTTACTAGAAGATATCCTAGGCTTGCTCTTTGTGGTGGTATTTTAAGAGGGAGACGTGGGAATACATGGGAAGTTTCTCTATTTATCTTGGTATGAATAATTTTTTATGAAAAACTTATGACTGTTATTTTGACTATAGAAAATATTATGATTCATAGGTCTAGACATTTGTGGTTCAAATGTGATTCTATTATGTTTTTTCCAGTCTTCTCTTGTTCTCAATTTGTTTCCTAAGTTCTTAGATAAAAATGGATAAAATACATATTAAATTGTGAAACTTTGAAATTTTAGGTGTCTTACATTTTTTTTAAGAAAATCTTGCTAACTATGAAATTGATAATAAATTGTACTTTACTTAGTTTAATAATTTTTTTCTTTTATTAGTCTAATTTTTTTTTAACCGGTATCATTTCCTTAATTTTCATTTTGTATAATCTTTCGTTTTGAGCATGAATTTAGTTTGATCCCCTATTTTTTTTTTCTTCTCTTATACATAAATTTCCATGTGATTAATATGGTGGTTGAACTTTGAAGTGTCAACCCCACTAAAAGCTAAGGATGTAAACTTTAAATAAAAAAAATTATCATACAAAATAAATTTTAATACTCTAATCAGAGAAATAATATTTTTTTATTCTTAAAGTTTGATCATTTGAAATTACTTAAAGAAACTATTGAAAATAATAATAATTTTGAGATTATTTTTCCAATAAAAGAGTCGGTTCAAGCAACTCATAAATATCACTAATTAAACACCTTTAGAAAAAGATTTGTTAAACAAATCAAACCATAGATCAATTGACTACTAACAGTTTAGTTTATCTCTATTTCTGTGTATATATTTTATTCCTATGAATTAATACTAGAAAGTTTATTTATATATAAATTAACTTATACTTTGTTTTATTAAGATGGCCATGTTTAGTATTTTATTAACAACTATTTATTCTAATTTACAAAGTGCAGAAAATAATAAGTTTATGATGAAAAATTAAATAAAAGAAAGAAGAAAATAATAAAAAGTAATAAACAATGAGAGATTGTACCAATAAGCTTGCATTAATTTCGTGCTTGGAAACGGTTATATACCTTCCAAAACGAGATACACGTGCCAGGCTAGAATTGGCAGAACAGTAATGAAGAAAACACATGCATGCATTCATCCTTGTCTGTCTCCATTATGGTACGCGGCTAGCAATTGCCTGTGTCAGCTATGTGGCGCGCTGTGGTTTAACTACTTGGCGTTCTCACAAAAAAGATAAGGTAGGTTTCCAATGCCATACTTTCACCTATTAAACCTTTCTCCAATGCATAATTTCACATTCATTACAATCATACTCTACTCTCAAAAATATCTTCCATATATAACCCAACCTATATTAAATCACTTTATTTTATCAATATTTATTTAATTTACTATTATTTCACTAAAACAAATAAGTTATGAAATAAAAATCAATTTTAAAAATAAAATATAATTAGTTGTTAGTGACTAAATTAGATATTGTTTTAGAGAAAAAAAATTGATTTCTAAATTAGTTGTTATTATTGTTAAATGGTTTCTAAATTGATATCTAATTTAGAATTTAAATAATTGGTAGTTAAAATCTTGGTAGTTAATTAGATATCAATTTAGAAACTATTTAACAAAAATATAAATTAATTTAGAAATTTTTATTTTTTTTAATTTTTAAAATGATTTCTAATTTAGTCACTATAACAACTAATTATTTTTTGTTTTTAAAATTAGTTTCTATTTCATAATTTTCTTGTAGTGTTTATTATCACTTTTTTTTCATTCTCACATGTTTAATAACTTAAGGCTGATTATGTGTTCGAAATTCTATATTAATTAACATAATAATCAAATTATAAGATATAAATTAGTGTGAATCTTACTTACACATTGGTTTTATAAAGTTAACATTATTTTTTAAGAAAATAAAATTATCTTCTCTTAAAAAAAACAAATTTGAATAATATTAACACATTTACAATAAAAAAAATCCCTTAAATGTTATACTGTGTGGCAGAGAGTGACTAATTTTGAAGAAAATAAGATTAATAGTAGGGTTAATAAAAAAATAGTGGGTGGTTTCTAGATTGTTGAACGATTTCAATGATTGGGTTATTGAAGCTGTAGTTATTTTTTTTAATTTTAAAATATAATTAAAGATAAAATAAATATATAAAATATGTACAATCGGGAATCTCCTTAGTTGTAGATGATAATATTTACGATTTAATTAAAATATATTAAGGTTTTTTATGCTTAAACAAAAATATTAATTTAAAATTATGTATAAGTTAATTCTTAATTGGTTGATAGTGTAAAAAGTTGTAGTTTGACAAATAAAATGAGTTTTGTAGTTGTATAAATAGATGAATATATTGATGTTGATTTGTAGGAAATTCTGGTTGGTTGATTAACGCAGTGATATAAACAGAAGCAAAAAGTTGTTGGATTGAATAAGATGTGATTGGAGGAGAAAGTTGGGGAAATGTATTGAAGTTTTTTTGAAAAGCTTGGGTGTGAGTTCCTTGAATGAAGTGCATATATGTCAGTTTCAGCTTTTTTAGGGTTTGGAAGATGAGCATGCTGATCCTTTTTCAAGTGACCCAGTCAAAATTGTTGGAAATAGGGCAAAAAGCAAGTGGTTGTTTCATTGACATGCAATTCATAAAAGCCAAAAGACAAAAATTTTATTAAGTTGCTGCTTAGCTATGTATATAAAAGACAAAGCATGAACCTAGATATATAGGTCTAGTGACAAAGCAAGCATCAAACATGAGTATCTGTGGACATGTGACTTAAGAGATTTTTTCATCACAATTTCTATTTATATACAACATTTTTCATAACTCATTTTGTAATTATCAAATATATGAATGGAAGAGAGAGATGAATTCAGAAGGGTATTACTATGGAGAAAGATTTAAAAAAAAATAGTAGCAAAAGAATTGTGTAAAAATTATTTGTCTCCTATATGTTAGATTTATTTATTTATTTGTGAATTTACATATAACCGATTATTATTTAAAATAATTTTTTTATCTGCATTATTAAAATACTAATCATAGAAATTTTTAATTTAATTTTATGTATATTTAGTTGAACGACAATCAAGTGAATGTACATTCATAATTCACATATGAGCTAAAATTAATTTAATTGTATTAAATGTGTTGATATGCTAGCATTTTGATTATTTATTCCTATTAAGAAAGATTTAAAAAAATAGATATAAGTTATTAGAATATATATTTGTACATTTTTTTTCAAGATTTTGATCTAATCTCTTTATATATGTATTTTTCTTTCATAATATATTAATATGCTGGATATAATATATGGATATATGTGCCAACATAGGGGATATTAATAAATTTTTTGTTATATATGAAACTGGATTTAAAATTTCAAAATGTTAAACCAAGTACACATTGAATTAAGTTGTTTCTCAAGGGATATTACTCTCTGTAGGGATATCGTATGCGGAAGCGTAATAATTTCAACCAAAGATTATGAGAAATTAAAGTAACAAAGTAAAGTGAGAATGATACCAGAATTTTTTAGGTGGAAAACCCCTTTAAATAGAGGTAAAAAACCACCGGCGAGAGATCAAAAACTTCCACTATAATGGTACTGGGAGTACAATGAATTCCTCTCAGGCTAATAGATAAATAGCCTCAAAACAAATCCTCTCTATATGGGTTAAACACTTACACCCAAGAGCAGAAATAGAGAGTATAGGAAATGTTGTTGTTTGTTATGTGTTACATTGCTTGAAGGAAGTCACTATATATAGTGGTTCTAGGAGACAACAATAATAAATACAATTACAATTAATTGTGGTGAGTAACTTCTCTTTGATTGCAATTAAATGTGACAAGTAACCTCCCAATTATGCCAAGAAAACGGAAAAGTGAGTCATAACCCACAAATCTCCACATTGACTTGCCTTTGACTGGAACACTCTCTCGCCATGAAGCCTTGATTAAGTATGGATAATACCAGTTAAGTTCAGGCAATGATCGAACTTAGCCGATGGAAGTGGCTTGGTCAACATGTCTGCACGATTTTCGGCCGTATGAATTTTTTCAACAATTATATCTCCTGTATCAACAATGTCTCAGATAAAATGGTGTTTAATTTCAATGTGTTTGGTCCTTGAGTGATACTTATTGTTCCTGGTTAAGTGAACAACACTCTGACTATCACAAAATATAACAAGAACATCTTGTCGAAGAACAAGTATCAAGAAGATAAACAACCCCAAGGTTGTATGCTTTGATTGGTTGAAAAGTCAAAAGCTTGATAATGTGAGAAAGTTTCTGGAGATAAAGGGAAACATATATCCAGATTTAGTGAGGGTGTTCTACACAAACCTCAAGTTTGAGGGAAACAATCTAGTTTCTCATGTGAAAGGTGTAGAAATGGAGATAACTCATGAAGTATGGACTGCTGTTGCTGGTCTCAAGTTCTCTGGTCTTAGAATCAACAAGG
>Ga0123342_1009541_pt1 | contig 11577 bp, 11 predicted proteins | sample Turbeawhitnodule_FD_89960 | JGI IMG/M metagenome (GOLD analysis project Ga0123342, IMG submission 89960) | Root nodule microbial communities of legume samples collected from Mexico - Turtle bean Mexico white nodule | ecosystem: Host-associated > Plants > Roots > Nodule | place: Mexico: Nepantla... | reverse complement strand
GCTGTTTTTATGAGTATTTTGGTTCGGCAGTTTTATAATTCTGTCCATTCATCTTGTTCCTTTGCTTTTCTTACTCTTTTGTTCGGTTCAATTTGACTAAAATTGGTTCATCCAAATGAGTTTTGGATTTGGTACTAGTTTTTGGTGAGTTCTTGTCTTAGAACAATGATCCAACTCTAAGAAAAGTGCTTCTATAATGTCCAACTCAAGGTGATTCCTAAGAAGGTCAAGAACCTTTCTCTATATGGCTAGTGGAATCACATCAGGTCCGATATCGATCTCCGACATCAGGCTTAAGGTAGCAATGTCAAAGACCAACCAACCCCCTGGTAAGTGTGTCTGGGGCCCACCTTAAGTGACCCCCTTCCCTTATCATACATCTGTGCGCGATGTCTGAGGTCAGTCTCTAAATCGATGACCGAGGATTGGTCGGACATAGATCATTAACAAGTTCATTAGAGTTAGGTTTCTATTATGTCTTGAGTTTCAATTATTTTTTTCAAATTCCTTAGGTCTCTTCTTTTCTAGTTTTTGTGAAATTTTGTCTCTTTTGTGAGAATTTATTTGGGCTTTTATTTTGGTAAAAAAATCTAAAAACATTCCCAGAATCCTATTTAGATATTTTTGATATCCAGTTAAAACAGATATTTTTGATATCCTATTTAGATTTTTTTTTTAAAATCTATTCTACTGTTATTCTTAGGTTTCTTATTTGAGTGCTCACTATTTTTGTTAGCTTTAAATGTTGATTTATGTCTTAAAATACTCGTTTCAGTTGTCATAATAATTCCATTTGAGTTTAACAATTTTAATTGAGCTTTTCATGATTTTTTACTTGTTGGACTATAAGGTGAAATTAATACTGAGTGGAAATTTGGTTTTGAAGTTGCAAAGCTAACTTCTACTTGATGATTCATAGCTAAAGGCTAAAAAAATGATTATTTGGAGAGGGCAGCAATTGAAGACAAGAATCAAGTTCATATAAAGAGAAGGAACATTTGACAACTTCAAGAAAAGAAAATCATTACAAAAATAAAATAAAATTGTAGTAATAATAGTATTGTATCACGGTACCTTTGTGTTCAAGTTTATTTTCCTTGCTTATTTTTTTTTCTTACATTAGTTGGTGGGGAAAATGCTTTCAAAGAAGTCTCATTAAAAACATTGTAATACCTAAATTTGTTCATTAGTCGTGAAAGGTGGTAAGGGACTCCAAGTGTCGCTTGCACTTTCACATAGGACACGTCTAGTTTACTTTTTCGTCTTTCCTTCTTTATTTTCTTTACCTTAATTCCTTCTTGTTTAATTTCTAAGTCTCTGTGATACCTAGGTGATTGCTCCCCGTTTGTAGTTGATCTTCCTTTGATCACTAGGACACCTTGCATACATCACATTTAGGGAAAATTTGTTTTGAAGTTTCTTTCAAGGAAAAAATTTGTTAAGACTATCTGAGGTAAGCTCTGGCTAAGGGAAGACTTGGTATTTAAGCAGTCCTAGTGACTCACCTCTCTTTCCTGGGAGTGAACTTGGAGACAATTTGACTTGTTGACTTTGATTGAAACTTCACCAACTCTAAAACCTATTTGTGAAAATATTTTATCTCTCATTTAAAATAAAAATTTTGTGAAAATCATTTCTTTTTAATTTCAAAATGAATGATCATAATCATGCATCTAGTGTTCAAGGTAGTAATCAGAACACAGAAGATGACTATGGGTGGAAAGAAGAGGCTAGGTATTGAGAACAAAATTAGAAAAACATAGAGGAAATATAGATAAAAAAATGGATGAGATGAGATAAATGTTTGGACAATTAGTTCTCAATCAAAACATGGGAAAGGGCATGAGGAAGAAAGTCATAGGCATAGAAGACATCCTGACTTTGATGAACAATCTGGAAAGAGTTTTTGTATCAGCTCCACAGACTTCAACAAAGAGATAAAGTTGTAGAAGAATTCAAACAGAAAAAGGAATTACTTATGTTGAGGGCAGGAATAAGGGAAGAGCATAGAAAAATCATTGATAGATTCAAGAGTGGTCTAAACTTGAAATCCGAGATAGGGTTGAACTTTTTCCCTTTAATTACTTTAAAGATTTGAAAGTTCAAGAATGTGTTAGAATAGAACAAGAAATTACAAGAATTACTACCACTAGGGAAGACTATCTTAACACATCCTATTCTAGAAGAGAGTTTAGAAGGGAGGATTACCCCTCCAAATCCAAGTATGAAGGGTCACAAGAGGATGAAAAGGAAAGAAAAGTATAAAAGTCTTTTTCTAGAGCTGAAACAGATATTGATAACATTTTCCCTTCAATTACAAAACCTTGAAGAAAAATCTGTGTTTGGAGTTGAACCAGATATAGATATAAATTGTTCCTCCATAGAAAATAAAGATGAATGTTTGATTGCAAAGGAAGAAGAAGAGGAAACCAAAAAGGAAGAAAAGTCTCTTATGACACCCCCTACAAGCATAGCTAAGAAAGAATCCTTAAAGAAGCATTGCAATACTTTGAAGTCTTCTTTTCAATTATATAATGCTCATTCTTCTTCACAAAAATCTCAAATACAACACTTTTTTATGTTGTTGCCTAGCTTGGGCAATAAACAACACAAAGTGAACAAAAATATTTTTGAAAAATGCCTTATGATTTTCTTTAAAAATGTTATAAAAAGGCTTTATTTTTGTTCTATTTTCTTTTCTTTTAATAAAGAAAATTATCTCATATTTGTTTGATGTCTATTGTAGAATGACATTTGATCCAAGAGGAAAATAACAAATAAATAGAGGTTGTTGTCATTGAGCATCATTCAGATCTGAGGACAAATCATTTTCAAGAGGGAGAGAATGATGAAAACCATTCAGCCTCAAAACATTTGGCTAAGAAGATTGGAACCATAAAAGGGAGCTCAAAAGACTCTCATCTCAGGGAGAATTAATTGTTGTCTACTCCTCCATTTTTTTATTTAGTTTTATAAACATTGAACATAATAGTGTAGGGTTTATTTTGGACTTGTATTTGTGATGTAGACCCAGGAGAGAGGACACCTGAGGCCCAAGCCCAACCCATGATTACATTATCTACCATGCCTCAGAGGATTAGTAGAAGCAGGGCACAAGCATTAGGAGATGAGCATCAATTGATGTCTCTTTTTTCTAATTTCTTTAGAGTAGTTTTAAAATAGAACATAAAAGGGAAGTGTGAATAGGAGTTTAGTGCTTATGAGAAGTAGCAGCAAAGTCACACTTTCCATGTGAAGTCACACCTACCATGTGACTAGTTTGGGCGGCATTTTCAAATGCCTTTTCATTTGATTTTTCCCACCTTTGCTTTGATGAATGAACGACCCTTTAAAGCTATAAATAGAGGTTCTTGACTCTTGTAACAAAACATTGAAATTGAAGTAAAGCTACTATACTCAAATTGAGTGAGAATTTGTGAGACTTGTTATCCTTTCCTAGTCTTATCTTGTGAGTCTTTAGGAGCTCTCAAGTGGCAGCATCCTTCACTCATCTTGGAGTCTATTCACCTTCCAAGTGGTGTGTATCTCTTCCCTTGCTCCAACCACATAAGTCTTGCTATCCTTCATCTTCTCATTCCATTTCCATTCCATATCAAATTCTAAAACATGTCTTGTTCATTTGTTTTTGTTTTCAATCGGTAGATTGTTGTTATTTCTTGTTTCTAATCGGTTCATATGCTTTATTTGATGATTTTATTCGGTTCATTGTCTTTGAATTTTGTTTCTATTCGGTTCATGTCCATTGCCTTGTGTTCTTGATTCCGCTCATTCATTTGCCATTCATAATCATCTATATTTGTGTTTTTTGCTTGGATCTTTAGAAATGAACTTTCACATCTACTTAACACTTGTTAAGTTAATGTCAAGTGGAGATTTTCCTTAGATGACTCACTTTAATTGCTTAAGAATTCATATCCTAATTCTAAAATGTGTCACCTAATGAACAATTCTAAAATAAACTCACATCAATTTGGGCCATTTTCTTGGGCCAATTAGAGTAGGGTATAAATAGAAAAACAAAGAGTCTAGCTAGAGTTACAATTGGGTCTCCTTGGACCCAATGCAACTCTAGACCATCTAGGATGCACAAATAAATTACTAGAGTGCAAATAGAAAGCATAGACTGGCAAGGAAAGCATGAAGGTCCACATGTCATCTCCTTAATGGAGAGGATTCCCATCAATGCCAAATGGACATTTGTCTTCATGGGAATGGAGAGGATTCTCTCCAATTAGAGGAGGACACTTGTCAACCTATAATTTGAAAGGATTTGCTCCAATTAAAGAGAGTCACTTGTCCTTCTATGAGTGGAGAGTTTTTAATGTTAAAGCTTGCACCTTGGCTGCCCATAGCACAATAAATACAAGTGCTAGCCCCCTAGTAAATTAGATTTGAATGGATAATGAAATGCTGCCCAAGTTGCTAGCTCATTTGTCTTCAAATTCTCACTCTCAAGTTTTCACTTCTATTAGTGTTTTGCTTGAATCTTCTTAGAAATTGGTCACACCTGTTATAAGCCTCTACTTCCCCTCTTCATTTCATCTTCTCCACACTTCCATTTAGCCATTGATGTCATTTTCAAGTCCATTCTTTCACAGCATACAAAACTACAACAAAGAAGAAGCCAAAACAAGCTAGTTTTGCATCACAGCCACACGTTCCTTCACATGTACTGGCACACACAAAATTGGTTACCCGTGTGCCTATAAGTGGTCACTTCTGTGACGTTTATAGCCACCCACTCTTCATGAAAAAAAAAATCAAAATGTTTTTCAATATGGGCCATATATTACACCGGTTAGATGGCTTAACTGGTGTAATATGGGTCATATATTACACCCATGGCAAAACTGAACATTCATCCTACCAGAACTAGTTACCCAATCTTAGGTTCCTCCACATGTACTGGCACATGCAAAACTAGTTACTCGTGTGTGTGTAAGTGGTCACTGTTATGACGTTTTACGGCCACCCTCTGTTCATGAAAAAAAAATCAAAAAGTTTTTTGAATATGGACCATATATTACACCGGTTATATGGCTTAACCAGTGTAATATAGACTATTCCGAGTAAAAACAAAATATATTACACTGGTTGTTACTAAGAACCGATGTAATATATTATTTTTTACCATATTTTGAAGCTCGTGTCTCACTCCTCATCCGCGCTACTACTCTATTTTAAACTTATCACGTCACTGAACACAATCTCACGCTTCACGTCATTGTCACATCTAAAACGTCAAATGTGTATTACTGTGCAGACGAATGATGGCAATATATCAGAACTTATTGTTGAAATCATTATGCTCTTACCATACATTAATAAATACATTAATAAATTTAAAAGGTTTTGATCCCCAATCAATAATTTTAACTACTAACACAAGAGGATACTCATGAGATGAGATGAGATATGACTCTCTCCAAAATATACTGCTTATTTGAGACAATATTTATTAACTAGTTATGAGTGAATTTAGCTTCAGTTTAGTACTTTCAACTGTTTGTGTTTATTTGCAGGTATTTAAGTATTTAGAAATAAATTTAAATTTAATTTCTTTTTATAAAACGACTTATAAATAAGAATTTATTCTTTATATATTATAAATTAATTTTACTTTTAATTGATGTAGAATTTTTAACTAATGTTAAGGATAAGTTACTTGAATTTACTATTTATATATTTTTAATTTATTATAATTTTCAATACTAATTTTAGATGTGAAGGATAAGTTATTGGCACTAGTTTGGAGTATGAGATAGGAAGAGGTTTTCCTGGTCAACAACTTGAGAAAATGGACAGAAATACACGTGTCATAAGACACACATATTCTACCACGCTCTGATGAAAAACTCATCAGATGTATAGTTAATTTACTCAAAGCTAAAATGGGGCTGCTGTTAAAAATAATTAATCGTTCTTAATTAAAATCGTACGTAGGAAATAAGATTTTTACACAAAACTTGTCACCGCAATCACTCGGGTAAATTTCCTATCTAACACCATTTACACTTTTATTTCCCCATCTAGCACTCTTTTGTTTTTATTTCCCTATCTAGCACCCTTTTGTTTTTATTTCTCTATCTAACACCCTTTTATTTTTTATTTTCCTATCTAGCACCATTTCAAAAATAAATAAATAATAAATTAAAAAAAAATTGATAATTTTAATTTTGAATGCATTAAAAATAAATATTTTTAATGTTTAAAATAGTTAGAAATATAATTAATGAATAAAAAATGAGTTTTTACAAAAAAAAAATAAAATTAAAATGTTTAGTTTAAAAATTATTTTTTTTAAAATGAAGAAAATAAAAAATTAAACTCTACAACAATAAGTTGAATCTATAAACATAAATTAGTATTTATTTTTATTATTATTAATGATGTAATCATGTTAATTTCAAGTAAAAAATACAAGACATAATTATAAAAAAAAATAAGTTGAATAAGAACTGATATGGACATAAGAGAACAACATGACCGAAAAAAAAATGTTCATATAGTCAAACACCAAGACACACCTAAAGAACCTGTCCCAGCATTACTGGATTGTGCAATTCTCGTCATTAATTATACCATTGAAGAAAATATTAAATGAATGATCATCTTTCATTTATTTTCCTTTTTATGATCAACATATACTTATTTAGTATCGTCTTATATCTCTTATTTAGATTTTTTTTATATCTTTTATTTTATCTTATTTTGTTTTGTCTTTATTTTATATCTTTTATATTTTTAGTTATTATTTTTTTTCTGTCATTCTTTATTTATTTCTGTTTTTTGTTTTTATTCTATTGTTGTTGTTTTTATTTTCTAGACTTATTTATTTTTGCATTTTCTTCTTCTCATTTTTAAGTATTAAGTGTAACATTTGCTTTAGTTTTTTTTTAGGATTTTGCACTTGAGGTAGATACTTCAATATTATTTGTGTGTCCACTATTAATTAATACTAATTGACTTTAGTTTTCTAATAATTATGTCTTGTATTTTTTACTTGAAATGAACATGATTACACCATCAATAATAATAAAAATAAATACTATTTTATGTTTATAGATTCAACTTTTATGTTGTTGTAGGGTTTAATTTTTTATTTTCTTCATTCTTAAAAAAAATAATTTTAAACTAAACATTGTAAATTTATTAGTTTTTTTATTTTGTAAAAACTCATTTTTTTATTCATTAATTATATTTCTAACTATTTTAAACATTAAAAAAAATTATTTTTTAATACATTGAAAATTAAAATTATCAAAAGATAAATAAATATTTTTTTATTTATTTTTAAAATAGTGCTAGATAGGAAAATAAAAAATAAAAGAGTGCTAGATAGGGAAATAAAAACAAAAGTGTGCTAGATAGGGAAATAAAAACAAAAGGGTGCTAGTTAGGGAAATAAAAGTGTAAATGGTGTTATATAGGGAATTTACCCCAATCAGCCACAAGTCTAATTTTTTTATACGACTTCTTCTTAAGCCTTTAAATTTTTTTAATCTAAATCATGATTTTTTTTAAACTATTTCGTACTCCTCATTCACCACTTATCCAATTTTAGAATAAAAAAAGTTACCTATTTCCAAAAAAACAAAAACAAATTATCTCATTTGCTAAAAAAATCTAAAATTCTTGCATTCATATATGCGTGTGGGGCCACAATTTTGGCTCATGGAAATTTGCATGCAATTAAAATTGAGGAACAGAACATTCATGTAAGGATCGTTTGTTTTTGGACCTCCATATGTTTTTATGTCAACTATATACAAAATATAAAAATACATTTTTATCCTTCTTATCTCATTTTCATAGAGTAACTTTCAAATTACATAATTCAGACACGTATTTGAAAAAAGACTTTCGGATTACATAATCCAGAAACTAAAAAAAACTTCTGAATTATGTAATCAAGAAACTAATCATGTATCTGAAAAAATACTTCCAGATTATGTAATTAGAAGCTAATTACAAATTTTAAAAATGTCTTCTGAATTATGTAATCCGAAATATTGCAGAGAGGGATTTTTGGAAATACGAAAATTTATGAAGGTGAGAGAAAAACATATGGAGGTGCAGGAAGAAACAGTCTCACATAAGAGAGAGAGAGAGAGCTAAAAAGGGCCCCACAACTTATAATGCTCCATGCTTTTTTAATGAACTTTCGTACCCCTCATATTAATATCCTCACTCAACACCGTTCTCTATTTGCCCCACAGTTTTTATATCCGCACCACTCCTATCAAATAAGCCTGGGCCCATTCATCTTGCTATCTGCCATCCCTTTTATTTTTATGCACCCACAAGCTTTTAATTTCTTTAAAAAAAATATAAGAAATATTTTGAATTTTGAATTTTTAAAATAATTATTTGAGTAATTTGATGATCGCATCACCTTTTACTCAATATTTTTTTAAGATTAAAATATAAAAAAACGTCAAATCCAAAATATATAAAAATTAAAAAATATTAATAAACAAACAAAATCTTTCTAAATAGTTGACTTTCAAAAGTACATTATCTCTGATTTTCTGTTATGAACATAAATATGTATTTATGAACATAAATATGTAGGAGCAAGTTTCATCCTTTCACTTTTTTAAAATTATAGATCTTTTTATTTAAAATTATAGATCTTTTTAAAAGTTCAGTTCCAACTCGCTAAGTCCAAGTCATTATGGAATCCATTTACAAAAAACATTTCTTAACCTCCATAAGTGCGTGATCTCTGACTTTTAAATATGGACAAAAATATGGCGGAACAAAGTCAATCCTTGTTGGATTTTAAAAGCCCGGGTCAACCTGGCCTCGTTTTTTAAAAAACATTTATTAACCTCCAGAATTATGTGATCACTGATGTTCTGTTATAAACAGAAATATGTAGGAGTAAGATTCATCCTTATCGGGTTCACTTTTTCAAAATTTCAGTTTCAAAAAGCCCAGCTCACAACGAAACAACCCTTTTCAAGTAGCCTAACCTGTAGAACTACATAAACCCTGCTTTTTTCATTATGAATGAAAATACGTAGCACCAAGGTTTATCCTTGTCGGGTCCCAAATAAAAAAAAATCAAACATATTGTCTTTATTTTAAACATGTTTTATGTTTCTATTTTCAGGAAAAAAATTAACATTTGGAAAAACCACACTCGTTACACATATTTAATTAAAGGTATGATATTCGTTCGGATATTGTATGGGTTAATACCTTTCCTACGTGTAACTAACTTCGAGTCCCCAAATATGGTTCACAAACCATCTTTTTGGTTTTTCTGCAATAAACTATGGTGGTGACTCCATTTCTCTATTTTCATTTACAAAATTTATAAATGTTTTGGTTCGTTGTCCCGTTGTGATGACCCCGATTACGACAAAGTAAAAACAGTGGATTAATTCGAATTTCTAATCTGTTAAAAACATAACAAATAAAAAAACATCCTTAAAACAAAGAGATTTCAACTTGTTAAATAACAAGTTTTAATAGATTAAACATTTCTACAAATTTTTTTGAGGTTTTAAGTAATTTTAACATATTAAAATAGAATTTAAATCCATTGAAATTTCCTTGATATCAACTCAAAATTCAAAACAGTTAAAAATATTTCAAAACATGATTCTTGGATTTTCATATATTATATTACCTTGGTAAACATAATAGATAGACACAAAAACACAAAGACACATATAAGGACATCTTCTTCAAAATATTAATCTTAATTCTTCAAGTGAGTTGGATTCATTAAATACAAGCTTCAACAACAACTATCTCCAATAAACTCCCCCTATTTGATAAAGTCAGACCACCAATCTTGCAGTAGACGATGTACCACAGTATATGGTAGACGATCAGAAGATGTATATCAATCAACAAGTTGTATTAAGTGTTTCTCCCCATCATCTCCTTATAGTAGACGATTAAAAATATATACTAGATGATACCTGTACATACCAACAGATGATATCATCATATACCACCAAACGATACCCGCACATACCACTAGTGCTTTTATGGGCCATACGTAGACGATATTAGTAACCATGTAACCACGAGACGATACCACTAGTATGTAGTCAGACATACCAATAACCATGTAACTATCAGACAATACCACTAGTATGTAGTGTTTCTCCCCCTTTGGCTTCTTCAAAAAGAGACCAAGAGGAAAAAAATTAAAACCTAAGCTACCTAGACACATAAGGCAACAAGTTTTCAATCATGGCTTCATCAAACCCTGAAATGGGAATCCTTGAGATGTCCAACAAAAAGCACAAAGACACATATAAGTACATCTTTTTTAAAAGATTGATATTCATTCTTCAAGTGGGTTGGATTCATCAAATACAAGCTTCAACCCCAACTATCTCAAACACAATATAGTAGTTCAAAACTAGAAGATCTTTTGGAGGTGTGGGATCATGTGTTGGATCATAAGGTGGTGGTATTAATTGATTGTAGAACAACTCACAACTTTACTTTTGTAGAACTAGTGGCTGAACCTTAATTACTAGTAATGGATACAAATAATCAGTCGAGGTTGGCGATGTGATGGCCAAAAATTGTGGAAAGAGGTATTGATGCAATCCGATTTTCCATCTTCAAATGTAGATCTCATTCTTCATTGTTTTGATTTGAATTTCTTCTATATATGGATGATGAAAGATATTGCAGAAGCATGAAGAATTGTAGAAATTTTGAAAGAGATTGAAATTATGATGGTGAATATAAGTGACGTTAGACCAACAATTAGATTCTAGAGTGAGGTTGTACCAACACTACTAGGAGGATTCTAAAATTTTGTTTAGAGAGAAGACAACTTTAAAGATAGCTTGAATTTGGTAAAGAGTTATTGTCAAAATTTTAGCACACTTGTCTCTTAGTTCTCTCTTTGTTAGCACTAGAAAGTGACTAGCCTAGAATCCTTTTCCGAAGTTGATCTCACCTCTTCTAAAATTCTATTCCCAAAATTCAAATTCACCTTCTCCAATATGAAATCTTCAACCATTGAATCCATGAATTTCCTCCAACAAATTGCAACAAATAGAAGCATGAAAATGCAAGCAAGGATTACACTACAAGAAAATCATTAAATATAAACTAATTCTAGAGACTAAAAAACTATTGGTATCTAAAGTAATTTCTATTATTGATAAATAGTTTTTAAATTGGTATATAATTAGCTACCATTATTTTAGTTACCAAATATTTATATTATAAAGTTGGTAGTAAGTTAAAGGAGTTGACAAAATACCAAAAAAAATTATTTTCTAGTTTGGGTGGAGCTGATTTGTTGGGATTGGAATGGATAGTTGGGAAGGATCAAGGAAAATTTTGATATTTTAACCTTCAAATTAAAAATTATTGGGGGAGAAGAAGTTGTTTAAAGCTGAACCTAAATTTATCAAATCTACAATTTATTTAAAAACTATTACAGGAGTTTTGCAAGATGTAGGAGAAGGGTACATTCTGAAATGGAATCAAATATTAGATACAACAACTAAGATTACCAAGGTTCTAGACTTGCTACATAGGGTCATTGGTGAATATTCAAAATGTTTT
>Ga0123342_1009540_pt1 | contig 11579 bp, 6 predicted proteins | sample Turbeawhitnodule_FD_89960 | JGI IMG/M metagenome (GOLD analysis project Ga0123342, IMG submission 89960) | Root nodule microbial communities of legume samples collected from Mexico - Turtle bean Mexico white nodule | ecosystem: Host-associated > Plants > Roots > Nodule | place: Mexico: Nepantla... | reverse complement strand
TTTATATATTCAACTTTTATGTTGTTGTAGAGTTTAATTTTTTATTTTATTCATTCTTAAAAAAATAATTTTTAAACTAAACATTTTAAATTTATTACTTTTTTATTTTTATTTTGTAAAAACTCATTTATTTATTCATTAATTATATTTCTAACTATTTAAAACATTAAAAATATTTATTTTTTAATGCATTCAAAATTAAAATTATCAAAAAAAAATTAATTTATTATTTTTTAATTTATTTTTGAAATGGTGCTAGATAGGGAAATAAAGAATAAAAGGGTGCTAGATAGGGAAATAAAAACAAGAGGGTGCTAGATAGGGAAATAAAAACAAAAGGGTGTTAGTTAGGGAAATAAAAGTGTAAATGGTGCTAGATAGGGAATTTTCCATTTAACATTATATATGAAAAAAAAAAAAACAATCAGAATGAATTGGATATAATAAAATTACACAATTTAATATAATCTTTTTGTTTTAGTATCACTTAATTTTATTTTTCTTACAAAATTTATATAGATCAAGACTTAAAAAAAGTGAATATGATGACAAAATACATTTAATCAAATTAGTCAGACTGGGTCAATTTACCATCTCCATTTAATCTTAAAAGTTCCCATAACTGAACACAGCAATGGTTCAGTATTTTTAATGTATTATTCTATATACCTTATTTAAAATAAAACAAAAACATATTCTAATAACTTCTTAATATTTTTTGAAACAAAAAGATTAAATAATCACTCAAAAGTTGAAGAGCAAATATCTCAGTGAAACAGAACTACTTTAATAACTCTCTTTTTTCCCAACCAAAAGCTATTCAATGCATGCTCTGGCTGTACCCATCTGGTTTAGAAGTTGACAGCATTTATTTGAATCAAATTAGTTCTGAGCTATTAAACATAACTAGAATGGTATATAAGGTTGTACCAGAAGAAAAATAAGTGCATATGAGCAATGTGTCCTTTGGTTGAGAAGTGTAAGATATGATGTGCATTATTATCTGGTATAGTTTAAGCATCAGATTTATTTAATCTGTGTTGAGTTTGGTAGTGAGAGAGTGGTAGTGGTGCATGTCCCAATCTTATACCATTTATAGGGCTGTAAGTGTAATATGAATGAAAAATGATAGTACAAGGAGTAACTGTTAAAGGAAAGTTTCTGAGTCCTCCTGAAAAGGAGCCTCTCGCGTCCCAACCAAACACATAATCACGTTCAACTTTTACAAGCTTTATAAATGGCCACACTCAAATGGTACACAGATACATCAAATCAAACAAAACCAATTCCTTTCCCCATTCTCCACGGCTTTCACCCTTTCTAAAGACATAGAAAGCATCCCAAGCAACCACTCTATCAAAGCATGGTAGTAGGACTACTAGGGTTGCTACCTATTCCCATCATCGTATACATTAATCAAAAACATTGTTCCCTCACCAAAAAAAAAAAGGGAAAAGGAAAAAATTGCAGTTCAATAAAAGTAGAAATGTAATAGGAGCAGAACAAGAAAGCAAACACTGCCCACACTCACTATGGACAAGTAGTCCTCTCCTCAACAAGCTTTCTGCCTTTCACTCATTTTTCATCTCACTTCTCCTTAATGGCTTCTGGATTTTCAGACAGCTTCTTCAAACTTACTGTAGGGTAAAGCTAACCACTTTTTATTTATTTATTTACTCTTCCTTTTTTCTCTCTATCTTCTTTGTTGTCACAAGCTGAGACTTTTTGTTGGGTACCGGGAAATAAAAACCCCAATCATCAATGCAAATCATTCCACAAAAATGGTGGATGACACCCATTAGAGACCTATCACTAACAAGAATAAATTTCAGTGGAAAAAAATATTATCCTATAATCCAATTAGTAAACACCAATCAATTTCCCTCTGTTGATTATGATCACAAACTCTGCCAGGTGCAGCCAACTAAGACCGATGTAGCTTCTGTGCTGCACAATTTTCACTGTCCTCAAAACTAAGTTTTCTCTTAGCTCCTGAACAAGTGTCAGATGGGTTCTCAAGAACACACGTGGAGCTCGACTGGGTAGACATTAAATTCGAGCAAGGAGTCTTAACTTCGTTTTTCCTCTTTTCCTGTATTAGATTGTAACAGAAAAACACATCTCCCTGTTGCATATAAACAGGAAACATCATCAAACTTGTGTCCTCTCATGTTATATGTTCCATTTGATCTATTTCTATTCTCCATCCAAATAACAAGAGTTAAAGAACAACTAATTAACATTTGTGAATGCAACTAAATAATAAACCCACACTTTCTAGACTTGCACACGATGAGATTACACTTATTCGAAGATCCATTCCTTTTCTTGTTAATGTAGCATCAGAAGCTGCCAATATGGCAGCCGAGGCAATTATAGATGGTCGTTGATCCATCAGATTAACATCTACACAGAAAGACTCATCTTTAGATATAAATTTTGATGATAAATAATAATACTATTTCACAAGGGAATTGCATTATCTAAATTCACCTTTGACCATGGCCACAATATGTTGAATGGCTTTTGTGATTATTGTTTGTGGTCTGGATCCAGGGCAGAACTTGCCGACAAAGTAATGCAAATAGGCAAAAGGAGTTGCTGATCCCATTTTCCATTCCAAGGTACTCAAAATCATCAGTTCCATGTTCTTAATTACTTTGTTCTCAAAGCGATATTCTTCCATTGGATAATCAGATAGAACCGGCACATTCTGCTCTTCTATCTTTGCTGCCAGCGACAAACATGCCACAGATAACAAGTGAATAGCCCAAGGTTTTGATTCCTGTATCATTCCAGAAATTAAGTAAAACAGAAAAGGAAAGTTAAAATGAACAGAATCTGAAAGAGAGGACTGCAATTAAAAGATCCTGTTAGAGCATACATCAATTGATCGCTTTGAAAGGAACCGATCAAAGTAAGTCACTGATACATAGGCCGTCTCAACTCTGAACCCAAATTTTGCTTGTGACTGATTCATTAATCAACAACAACAACAACAAAATAGTTTCAGGTTTCAGCAGCAGAACAAACAAAAGCAAAGAAAGCATGACTTATGATGATAAGTAGCATCGAAAACAAACATTGAAAATCCAGTCAATGGCATCCACACGGGCACTCCTCAACCAGTTTCTGTTGGATCGATCATCGGAGGCCAAAAATGGTTGATTTTGGGATCCAAATCCCGTTTCTTGTCTGAGCAAATACTCAATGTATTCCTCTTCATCCTCCAAAACGAAACATGGGGTATCAAGGGAGTCAATAGTGTCAGGGTTCTCATCTAGGTGTTCAAAGAAGCAAGCTTCGCCTTCTTCACACATGAGGCTAGACAAGGAAAAAGTGCCAGAACTCCCCATTACAATGTCTCAGCCTAACTTGCTTTAGAATGTAACCGCTAAATAGTTAGAAATCTGAAGAGAGATTTGCTTGAGTGGAGAGTGTGGAAGGGAGAGAGAGTGGGAAGAAGCGGTTTTGGTGCCGCCAAAAAAAGAAGATGAGATATATAGGGACGTTAATTAGCGGTTAGGGGTTTTGAGTTTAGCTATCTTTGTACACTGGGTATGTGTATACACTCTCTACACTCTATACACTTACACTAGCATGAGTGTTCTACTAGTGCTACTAAAGAGTGTTGTGTGGTGGCTTAGGACTATGCCATCCCAAAGTCTCTCCAAATGTTGGGAGATTCCAGACTTCCCAATATTAAGAGTCTATGGGGTACTGCTAAGGTACATGCTACCCCACTTTTGGTTTTCCCTACAATTCAGGACAGTTGTAGGATGGTCACTTTTGTCCCATGTGATGGTAAAGGCTTTCATTTGGTCTTATTGTTCATCATCGTCCACCTTGTATCTGCCTCCTCCCTCTTTTGCCTTTTTTTTTTCTTCCTTATTTCCCACAGGTTTTTATTTTGCTAATGTCAATTCTCAACTCAAATTTTGTTTCTGAATTTAATGAGGTCAAGTACCTGTGTTTCGTCAATTATGCATTGCATTTACCATTAATTCTGTTTGTCTATGTTTGCTTTCAATAAGGAACCCACTATAAAGCTCAATCCTACCCACCATTGAGCATACCAAAGTAGAAGAATATCCATACAGAAATGGAGTGAAATATAATTTATGAGAAAAGCCATTATAAAGTTAGCGTATCTTCAAAATCTGTCATCAATAGTGTCTTTATTTATGACTAAACTTTAGTAAATTAAAACCATAATTTATTTAAGTTAAATCAAGAGCTGAAAAACCTTTATTCTTACTTTTTAAGTAGGTTGAGTTTGGAAGTCTTATCATAAACCCTAAACCATGAGCTCTATGACCTTACCTGTCCCCCAAGCTCCACCGTACATTATCATCAATGGTCTCATCTGTTGGCCTTCATTGTCTCCCTTTTTTGGTTTCAGACATGTAGCATACTAAATTAGTCCCTAATGTCCACATTTAAGCATCACTATTCAGCATCAAATATGAGCCACCGAATCCACATCTTATTAGTGAAGAGACTGTACGATTACAAGTTTGTTCCCCCCATATAGGCACATACTTACCTAGATAACACAACAAATATGAACAAACAAATATACTTGTCCCAAAGAAGAGCTATTTCTTGTTAATACTAGTGGAATTACAATGTTTGAACTTTAAAGTAAATCTCATAATCAGTGTAAAATATGATTAGTTGCCTAGTTCCTCTCTGCTATAGGCATGAAGATTATTAATAGATGCTCTTTTGTAGCTTCTTCCATCCATTTAATTAACCATTTTGCCGTTTGCTATCAATGAAAATGCTTTATTTAAATCACTGTAAGCACAAAACAGTGATGGTGGCTTTAAATTCAGCCCGTGGTGTTCCTAGATATCCCTTTCTGTTCTCTGCATAACTAAATTTTTTAAAGATGGAGAAAAAATGGAAAAACTACGTGGACTTTACTCTCCATAAAGTCTTTGCTGTTTTGTTCCTAAAGAGTCAGGTAAAGCATTTTCTTTAATGGGATAATCAGAAAACCCTGCCGATTTGAGAATTTATTAACCTCCAATAGGGACGAGCAGAAGAAAACAGTGAATCTTTTTATCAAAATGAGGCTACATGATATGGCCCTAATATATTTCTTAATAAACATGGCAGGTTAGATAACAAACTAGTTAATGTTAGAATCAAATTAAATTAAAGGACACAGGATCCAAAATCTGGGATGCCATTTAAACTGATGAAATGCCATCTTTTACAGTCTTTGACTGCCAGATAGGATCACACTGCTGGTCTCACCAAAATAAATAGTGAATTGTCATCATCAGAATGCAAGCATGTTCCTCCTCAATTAGCTTATACTGCAGGCACATGGAAACATTTTAATCCATTTAATAACCACTTAACCAAGGCTTGTGCAACATTTTAAGTTTGAACCCCCCTTTGGGCATCCTAAATGAAATATTTTTCTTGAAAGTGTGACATGTTTTAACTAGGATGGTAGTAGAAGGTTAGAACTGATGCATGTAGTAACAGCACTTAGTTTGAAACTTTGCAATGTGTACAGGGGTTGTAACTTGTAAGTCCTTAGTTTGGAGGGGAAAATGATAAGGAGGGGCCACAATTAGAGGGTAAGAAAAGAATTGATGAAAGTATGATAGCACACGTGAATAAAATAGCAGGGGAGGAGCGTCTTCACGTGTGAAAGGCTGGACCACTTCCAGTCTGTGGTAGTGTCAAAGATTTTATAAAAAGAAGGCAGAGGGAAGAAGAAGACGCTCCTGGTCTATCCTAAGTTGCCACCCACTCACAATAGAATATACCACTAATACTGTTACATGAGATGTGGATTTGTACTAGTATGTCCATATCATATAAACAAATAAACAAATGCAGCAGAATGATAGTACTTTATTTTGGTTGAGAGTTTGAGGAGGGTTTTGTTGAGCTTAGGTAATAGTGATGGGAAGACTAGGTTAAAACCTTTGACTCTGAAACATCAGCAAGCCCAAGATGGTCAGCAAGTTTGACTGCATATCATGCTCTATTCTCTTCTCTTCTCTTGCTTACAGCTGCAGAATGGGGTGGGGAAAATCATGGTTCCAAGACCACTCTTTATTCAATCACTAATATGTGTCACTCAATGGCCTGCACTGCACAAACTCACACAAACAGTAGGGAAGCCTCAAATTGTATCTATCATTTCATCACTGCTAACCAAAAATGTTGTCACATAGTAGGTAGATGAGTGAATATGTTAGAAAAAGATATCTTTTTTTAAATAAATCTCAAGATTTTGATAAACTAGTGTTTTGATTCATAAAAAATATCATGAGGGTGTTAGATTTTTTTGAGAGGTTACAGTAGACATGAAGTGTGCATGAATGGGGTTTATATGGAAAATAAAGTAAGTGTGGTGGGAATGGTTGGGTTGGGAATTAGTGTGATGGGGTGTGTGATTTCTTTGCATTGCTAGCTAGCTATAGCTAGCATTGGACAAATTAATTGAATGTTGTTGGTTCTGCTCAAGCTATTCAGTGTTGGTTTTCATCATTTCGCAACCACCACCATTATTCCTTTTCCATTTTCGTGTATTTGTAGTTACTACTGCTCCATTATCAAATTGAATGACGATGGATGATGTTGGTTACTATTATTGTGACTTCATTCATTTGCGAGAGCCAGATCAATGTCATATGATCACAAATGCCTACAATATAGGTCCTGCAAGATCTCATTTTCAGGCTTTCCCTTAGGGTTATCTTATGAATAATTTATTTCGATTGATTTTTTTTAAAAAAATTTGCAGTTCTAATAACATTAAAAAAACTGAAATCACAATAATAAATAATGTTAATTCCACATTTTACAAAGATTTGATTGACAAATTTTTTATAAGTTAAGTATGAGAGAAATATAAATAAAATTAACCTCATTGTCATTAATAAAAATTAACTTATGAATAAACTAAAATTACCTGTACTTATAAAAAACATATATCTAGTCATATATTGAACAAATGGTATCAAAGTGTATGATTTGTTTCGGTAACCACTCTTAGGAGATAAATGAGTTTTATTCTAGCGATGATAGTATCAAGATATAAATTCAATTACTAAAAACTTTTGATTCTTACAATTAATCAAATTACTTGGTTGAAAAGTTACTCACACAAAGTTATCTTGTGTTGGATTATTATTGAACACTTTTAAGTTAGAATTCAAGCTATAAACGACGCATCCCTATATTGTTTGTGAGTATGCACCCCCTGAAGACACACGTCATTCGCAAATCAACCTTGTGAGATGCCTTAATCATTGAATGACGAATAAAATCCTTTATAGACAGCTTGAACATACGAGATCGTGTATTATAAGCGACATAGTGGAGTTGTTACATGATCCACTAAGACCCTTTGACACTTTGTTTTGTCTCTTCTCTTCTCCTTCCATCCACTTTCATCTTTCTCTTAAGTGAGTACATTATGGAGTGAGTGATATAAATCATAATTTTATAGATTTATAAGACAAAATATGAGAGAAATTATGTCTCCTATGTACAAAGTTATGTTAGTGGTGAAAGATACAGTCATCCATTAGAATTGTATTGAGTTTATTTAGGACTCTTTATTTGTAGATAGATAGATGTGGAATGCTCTTGACAAAGAGATATATATGAAACAACCTAATCTTTTTCTTGTTAAAGGAAAAAAATATTATGTGAAAGTTGATAAGTAGTCTATATTTAAGTAAGTTCCAAAACAATATTACAAGAAAAAATTTAGTTTGCTATGTTCGAGAAGACTCCACATAGACTACTTTTGACCATTATGTATTTGTTATAAAGTTTTATTTTATGATAATTTCATTATGTTGTTATTGTATGTGGATGAAATGCTTGTGGTTAAAAATTACATTTCCAAGACTAACAAGTTGAAGAAACAACTGAACAAGTCATTTTTCCTAAAGTACATGGAAATTACTAAATAAATGACTGATATAAAAATCATGTGTGACAAAAAAAAAAGAAATATTGTATTTCACATAAACATTATATTAAAATATTGTTGTAAAGATTCCAAATAAAAAATGATAATATGGTGAACACTCATCTAATTACTCATTTTAAGTTGAGTACAAAATAGAGTCCACATAATGAAACTTAAGAGATTAGGTGTGCAAGATGTTCCTTTTGCATCTATAATGGGTAATCTAATGCATATACCACCAAATACATCATTGTTGGTACAACTAGCACTATAAGAAAATAATCAAATTGTAACTAATTTTAAAGATCAAAATAATTAGTTACTAATAAACTAAATTAAAAACCATTTTAGAGACTAAAAATATTATTGGTATATTATTAATAAAAAATTTATAAAGTGATTTTTAAATTGGTATCTAACCATTAGCTACCAAGGTTTTAGCTACTAATAAAAACCTGGTAGCTAATTTAAATACCAATTTAGAAATCATTCTATAAATTTGTATTAATAATAGAAACCACTTTAGATACAAATAATTTTTTTGTCTCTAAAATAATATCTAATTTAGTTAATATAGTGACTAATTATTTTTTATCTCTAATTTTAGTTGTTATTTAATGAATTTCTTGTAGTGTAGTATATTTTTTTCAAATTATCGTAAAGAGTGTTCAAATGTTGTGACATGAATTTTGAAGTATATTTATGGTACTATGAACATGAATATACAACTTGGTTTTAGTGGTGAAAAATCTACATTGGTAAGGATGATTGTAAGGATTCATAATTTTCAAATATTAAACTAAGTTTATATATGTATATTGTTTTTTTATTTTTGCATGAGTTGTTTTTAAAAAAAATATATTTAAAATGGAAGAGTAAATATATATATATATTAAAAATTAATTATTTAATAAAATATAGATATTTTTAAATGAGAAATAAAGATGGCAGACATATAGTAAAATTGTAATTTCCTGAATAAAAAGGGGAGTTGAATATAGTAAATAAACATCAGAATTTTGTAAGATAAACAAAATTTTTAGAAATTGAAAGAAGAGGCAGAAGAAAAATAGAGAAAGGAGTAGATTGGTGATGAAGGAAGTTGAGTGTTAGTTAAGATACCAAAAAAAAAGGTAAGGAGAGTTTTATTTATGTAGTTTATTATTTCTATTATAACTGTTTATACGATTCTTAGAATTAGAGATAAATAATTGAGAATAAATATATTATTTTTATTATTACACATTACTTGAGTATAAAAAAATTGAAAAATAAATGGGTATAAAAAACATTGTTATTTTACAAAACCCTTACTGGGAGTAAATAATATTATTAGAATATGCAGTAAATTTGATTATTATATTTCATTCAAAAAAAAATTACAGTAAATCAATCATGTTGTACTTTGAATTAAGAAATTAATTCTATTATTTTAAATATATTTTATTTAAAGGAAATAATTAATTACATTATATATTTTATTATGTTGTATTTATTTTGAGGAAATAAAATGGTGTTGTAAAAAAATTATTTTAAATATTTTATTGGTTGTTCTTTTGTTAGCGTGGATTTTCTACTATTTTAACCCATATTAAATTGTTGTTAAAAGTTGATGTTGTTAATATAAATTAAATTTACTTGTTAATATAAATTAAATTTTTATATTCAATTTTTTTATATCTCTTATCTTTTAATTTAATTTTTATTTAGTTTCATTGATGATTTAATTTAATGTGTAGAGAAATTTGATTTGGGTAATTATTGTTGTGTTGTGATGAAAGGACAAAAGGTATTGTTTTCAATTGATGGAAGGCCTGCGTTCTTGCTGTAAAGCTCAGAGATATTCATGCTGTTCCCAAAGCTTTCTTTGGGAACTAAAATACCTCTTAGAAATACAGGGTCATTAAATATAATAAAATATGCATATATAATATTTGAAGCATTTTTATTAACTCAGCTAATTTTAAATAGAAACATTTTCATCATTAGTAAAATATGTTTTTATTAATTTCTTAATTTAGATTTTAAATATATTATATTTGTCATTACAAGTATATAGGTCATGTGAACAAAGATTTTATTGTAAATAGCAAAAACATGGAGAAGTGGAAAAATTGCATAGTTTTATAGCGATGGCATGCATTATTATGTGAATATTCTGTTAAAATAAAACAAAGAAACATTAAAGAATAATTTTTTTAAATTAAAGATAAAAGTATAGTATTTGTATATATAAGTGACTGTAAATATTAAAAAATAAATTTTAAATCTAATTTATTTTTATAAAATTAAATTATAAAATAAGGTTTCGATTTATTTATTATAAATATTAAGAAGTAAACTTTAAGTTTAACTCAACTCCATAAAATCGACTCATAAGGTTGACACACCTCTTCACGCCGAGAGTAACAACTTGTGCATGGGATAACATATTATGGGTGGTCCAATAACGGCCTGATAGCGAGTGACCTTATAAGCCCACTAAACACTCTCTAGGATAGGCTTTAAATGATTATGATACCATATAACAAAGTGGATTTTAGGCCTAACTCAACCCCATAAAACCGGCTCATAGGGTGAGGTTTGCACCCACTTATATACTATGAAAGACTCTAATATCTAGTCGATGTGAAATCTCCAACACACCCCTCATGCCGAAAGTGACAACTCGTACGTGGGATAACATATTATGGGTGGTCCGATAGCAGGTGGTCTGATAAGTCCAACAAACCTTCGCTAGGATAGACTTAAAAATTAGAGCTCCAACAGTAAAATTAAATAACTTTTTAATAATTTTGTGAAAAAATATTTTTGACGAAATACATGGGGTATGTAATTAAGACATGCACAAATTTTGTTGTTGATATTTTTAGCTAAAAACAAGTGTGACAGATGGATTTGGTGTGTTTTTTTTAGCTTTTTGTTTCCTTTTTCATGGAAATCTATGCAAATTCGTAAACAGGCTCTGATAATTCATCCTCTTTGCTCTCCTCTTCTCCTTTGCATCACCTCATCTTTGATTTTGTTATTCCAAAGGTGGTGGTGATAAAATCTTGAAAAGGAGAGTTTTGCCTTAATTATTGATTTTCATTCTTAGTTAAAGATTAAGGTATTGAAGGATGTAATTGTGATTCCATAGTTTTTTTTGTCTTCTTATCTTCTCTGGGATTGTATATTTTTTGAAACAACATTGAGAGGAACGCTTTAAGGTTGAAACCAGGTAATCCAAATCACTTTCTCTCTTCATTTTTTTTCATTATGTGGATCATAGTTTGTTCTTTTTATTGTTCATTTAAGATTGTTTATGTTAAACACCCTATAAATATTAATTAATCACAACTCCAAATCATTATTGGACGTTGCTGTTGTTGCAATTTCTAAACTCAGAATTTTACAAGTTGAACAAAGACTTTAACAATGATTGGTGTATTTGAACATGGTATATTCGAGTATTTTATATGAAATTTTAGATGTTTTAGTAGAAGATATAGATCCATTAAAGCTGTGGGTTTATGACTCACCTTTACCGTTATCTTGGCATAAATGGGAGGTTAATTGCCACAATCAATTGCAATCAATAGGAGGTTAATTGCCGCAATCAATTGCAATCAATGGGAGGTTAATT
>Ga0123342_1009539_pt1 | contig 11587 bp, 6 predicted proteins | sample Turbeawhitnodule_FD_89960 | JGI IMG/M metagenome (GOLD analysis project Ga0123342, IMG submission 89960) | Root nodule microbial communities of legume samples collected from Mexico - Turtle bean Mexico white nodule | ecosystem: Host-associated > Plants > Roots > Nodule | place: Mexico: Nepantla... | reverse complement strand
TTAAATAGTTTCTAAATTAGTATCTAATTAGCAACCAAGGTTTTAGAGACCAAATTTAGAAACTAAATAATTGGTAGTTAAAACCTTGGTTGCTAATTAGATACCAATTTAGAAACTATTTAATAATAATAGAAACTAAAAATCAATTTTTGTTTTAGTTTCTTAAATGGTCTCTAATTTAGTTACTATTGCAACTAATTATTTTGGTCACTAAAAATTGGTTTTTATTTCATGATTTTCTTGTAGTGTCAAGTGGTAAATCCAACATAACAATTTGAAGGAGACTTTACTTTCATAAAATATTTATTATTTTATTTTACTTTGAATATGAAAAATGACCCTTTATTTTAATTTCGTTTTATATTTTAAAATAAATTTAGCTTGAATATAATGAAATTTTTATAAGATTTTTGTTTATTATTATCGCATTCTAAATTGTTGTGTAATTAAATTTATTATTTTTAAATAATTATTATAAAATTTGATTTGATAGTGCATTAAAACTAAGTTCTTTTAAATATTTATAAATGAAACATAAAAAATTGACTTTTTCAAAGTGAGGAGATTCACTTTAAAAAATAAAATGTACACACAGTTGGTTAAAAAAAAATAATGGTTAATAATCATGCTAAGATCAAACACATATATCCACCATTAGTTTTCTAATAAATTATTATGAGTGCATTTTATTCTTTAAAGTGAGAGTGATTTTATAAACAACAATTTTAGTGGTGAGAAAGAGGTTCTTTAATTGGCATGGGTAATGTTTTTATTCTTAAGAAAACTTCACCATATACTTCTTTTAGTGAGAAACCCACTTTAGAGAGTAAAGATAACAAATCTTAATCATATACATAATAAATCATAGATGAAATGGAATACTATGATTAGTTTTTTAAACCACAATTAAGATTTCTTATTTCTTTTAAAATGATCTTTTAGAAAAGTTAAATCCTCTATTAGATCTTTCACCACCTAATGAAACTTTATGAAAGTAAGAGTATTTAATGCAAATGGATTATATTTAAGTGAGTCAAATGACGTGGAGATCTCCCAAGACATAAATTTTCAAAAGAGAATTTGATCTTTGTTTAATCATTCAGATTGTCCTGATTGGTGTTACAATTATGTTTGGTTGAGAGTTTAAACACTCGTTGTAGTTAGAAGGTTACGATACACACAAATTTTGTTTCGTTTTGTATTTTAGGAGATTTTTTATTTATTTAATTAATTCTTTATTAATAAAAAATTCAAATATAATAAGAGAACTAAGTGGCAAGTTTCCTGAAATGATTACTCATTATAAGTATTTCGGGAAAGAATAAAAATTGCAAGCAAAATTGTGGTGTATAACAACTTTACCACGCTAATATTTTTTTATTTAATTATTAATGGTTATAGTTTTTTTTATCAGTAATAAAAAATTAATAAATAGAATCACTTCTGAGTGGTCCAACCCTTATATAAATTATAAAATTAAAGAATATCTCCTCTATCACCCCTACTCCACCAAAGGGAGGTAATCCAACACCTAACAAAAAAGACCATAACACTAAAAGAAACCAACGTACTAAACCAACCTGACACTACAGAGACCAGCAGGTTCACACTTCACACAAACAAAACAAGGATCATCAAAGCAAAAAACTTTACCCAACTTCACCAACAACCAACACACCACTCCTCCAAACCGCCCAACAAAAGATAAAGGCCTGCGAACCTAAAATAGATACAAACAACTTATAACGAATTTAGACAAGATAAGGGGGGCAAGACACCAGTTAGAGAAGGAGAAGCAAACAGTGACAATTTTAGAAGTTACCCAAGACCAAGTCTTCAACTATGCTAAAGTGAAGATTTCAAAATGATCCACCACACTGTCTTTGAAGATGACCTTATTCCTATGCCACCAAATTTCTCTAACCACCGAGATCCACACACTTCCTAGGACAGAGTTGATAAACTTAGGTGCATTACAAAACTGAATAAAATGTTCAACGAATAAAACTACTTAAGAGCTTTCATTAACCAAAACACTTGGCTACAACGAATGTTAACACCTCTCCCTTAACGAGTATTCTAACCTTTCTAGGTACAACGTGTTTGAACAACTCTCTAGGATCAAGTATTGATACAAACCAACTTAACAAATAGATGACTCAGGATGCCACAAACTCTTCACAACTAGGTTAGTAATCTCAACATACAAGACAAGGCCCCATCAAATCTCCAAAGAGCCTCAGCAGAGGGAGAACCAGACATGAACCAGAATATCAGTTGTTCTTCCTTCTAGTCTCCTTATAAGATAAGTTAAGTAAATAAATTGGACTCACTTTGAGCTTCAATCATAAAAATAAGCTAGAAGAAAGTGTACTCAGTAAATTGGGCTTGTGCCAAAGTCCACCTTAACCTAGCTTTTAGAAACTCACCCATGTGCTCACCTTTGACCTATATTCTAGAAGACTCCCCCATGTGCTCACATTTAACCTAGTTTCTAGAAGCTTGTAGTCATTTACACCCATACCCTTCCCCTCTTCCTCTCCAAGGCACTCATATCTATAAATAAGGTGTCTCCCCTCTTGTAAATCACACATGGAATTTTGAATAGAAAAGAAACTCTATCCGTATGTAATAATTCGTATGTAATTCCAATTTTTCTTGTATATAATAATATAAATAATATAATTAGTATTATATTAATAATATTAATAATAATAATAATAGTATTAGTAATATTAATAGTATTAATGATATTAATAATATAACAAAATTAATAATATTAGTAATAATAACATTAATAATATAAATACTATTAATAAAAATATTAATAAAATTAATAGTAATATTAACACTATTTATAATATTTAATATTATTAATAATATTTAATAATATTAATAATATTAATAATATTTAATAATATTTAATAATATTAATAATATTTAATAATATTAAATATATAAATAATGTTATTAACTCTTATTTTATTAATTATATTAATATTGATAATCATATTAATAAGTATAATAATAATCATAACATTAACAATTAAACTTGACTGATGTAATGATTAAAGTTTATTTGGACATTCCTATAGGAACTTGGCTTAAAATCCCAACTTGATTCTCTATTTACATCAAATGTGAATCTTATGATATACATACAAGTTTTTCTATTTGAATGTAATAGCAATCAACATTAAAATGATTGGGTGAAGTCAGAATTATATACATTTAAATTTAGAATTTTAACATTTATATAAAAATTGACTTCCTTCAAATAAAAATTGACTCAAATAAAAAAATGTATCTTTTGCCATCTGTTTGTGCGTCTTAATGGTTTGATATGAAAAATTTATTATAATACAAAAGTAATAAAAAATTACAAAACAATATAGTATCTATTTGACCGTGATATGTTTAGGGAACATTTTCTTCCATTCTTAAAATTAACTAAGATAAGAAAATGTAAAGTTGGTCTATATGAATTTTTAATAAAATAAAATATAAATTGGATTTTTTTTTTCTGATTCAGGTGAGTAGTGAAAGACCCAATGGATGAAATGGGCCTTAGTACCAAAGTGATTGCTAGACCAACATGAGCGTTGATTTCTTAACTTAAATATTGTGGAAATTTCTTAATACACCCATTGTTCTTGTTGAAATGATGATGATGATGAAGCAACCCTGAATGTGCTTTTTTTTTGTTGTTGTGACATTTGGTTTTGCCTTCCTTCTACTCTAATTAAAGAACCTTCTCTTCTGCAAAATCAATCAATGGAATCCAGAAAGCTGTTGAAGCTTTCTTTTTCACAATTTATGCATGAAGCTACCTAGCATTGATTCCTCAAACTCCTACCCATGTGCTATTTATTCTCTTACATATATAGTCTCTATCACTACAATAACTTAACTGCCTGCTCAATAAGAATTTTCTATTATTGGCAATGGGAATTCTTTTTCTTTTACCAATGAAATAAACATTTAATTTACAAGCAGAAAGAAGAAGAACAATAGATGATAGGATTAGTGATTTTATGTATTATACATTCAAATTTAATATATATATATATATATTTTTTTTTTTTTTATTCCTTAAATAATAATTATTATCCATTAAGTCTTAAATTAACTAAGTTTCTTTTTTGTTTTCAGAGTGAAATCATGATTTCTTACAGTTAAATTTACAATTTTCATATAATAAAAATGTTAGAAAATAGTTTTAAAAAAATAACCTAGGATTACTATTATTATCTCAAACATCATAAAAAAATATAAAATAAATTATAAAGAAAATGGTAATATATTCATTTCAATCTTTTATTAGCATGTAAATTTTAAAGTAGTGTGTATTATTAATAAATCACAAATAAATATATATATATATATATATATTTACGTCTATATGCATTTACATCTATATATTTATATCTACAACAAATATATGAACACACTGTTCATATATAAAGTTGGTATCTAAAATTTTTGATAACTAATCAGTTATTAATTTATAAAAATAGAAACTAATTAAATATTAATAATTTTTTTTTCTAAATTATTATTTCATTTAATTAATATAATAATTAATTATTTTTATTTTTAAAATAAAATTAATTTCATTATTTTTTTAATAACACTAAAGGTGGATGTGGTTAAAAACAGGGAAGGAACTCAAATTATATGGAGAGATTTGTGGAGGAAACGTTTCCACGACGTAATATAAACTAACTAAAAGTATGGAGTTTGTTTTTTTCTTATAGGCTAGTTTAATTTGTTGTAAGAAATTGAAATAGTAAGTGGAACTTTGAAAAATCTCAACAACAAAAAAAATTCAAGATTTTCAAGTAATGTGAGAGTATCCTTATATGAATATGCATTTAATGCATGATATGTTGAAGAGAAGAAGAGCATTGCAAAGTCCAAATAAGAATGAAGAGAAAAGATGACTAATAAAAGTGATTGATGGAAAACAATAGAGATAAAATATTGATAAAGTGTTTACACTTTACAAGGAAGTGTTGATTTTATCAAAGTGTTCAAAATGACATTCTCTTCAAAGATCTGTTATAAGTGGAAAATTTCTAAGAAGTCAAATTATGAGAAAACCCAATACTCATGTGAAGATTTTAAAGTTTTTTTTAATAGAGAGAAATTGATTAGAAGGTCAATGAAGTGCTCTCATGATTGTATATTTAATAAAATGGATGTTAATTTTTAAATTAATCAATCTCAAAATAATAATAATAATAATAATTTATGGTAGTTTGAGGGGATGAGACAAAAATATTACAGAATTTTTTTTTATAAAAGTCAAACATGGGAATAACAAAAAGAGTATAATACTGATGTTTTTGTTCATCAACTTTGTAAATTTTTTATACAATTTTTTGTTTCATCCTTATTTTTCCTTTGTTCATTACGTTTAATGTTTCAATTCTGTTTATATTAATGCTGTAAGTAGATTTCTAATTATTATTGTTTTATGTTTGAATTTTCTTTTGAAATTACTTTAGATTTTCATTCAAGCATGTGTTTTCTTCTTCATTTCAATTTCTAATAACTTCAAGAATAATTTTTTTTACTATCTATTTTATTATTATTGTCCCTTTTTACTATGAATTGTATGTTCATGCACATTTTAAATATCTAACAATGTTTTACAAAGATAATAATAAAAATATTTTTACTATAGAATCAAATTATATTATAAATTTGGTTTCAAAGCATTTAGATGGAAAATCTTTACAAATTACTAGTGTAAACAAAACCTATAAAGATTTATTTGTTTTCAGTTAGAATATTTACTATAAAAAAATTATTCAATAAAAATAAATTTGAAAAATAAAAAATAATTAATCATTATATTAATTAAATAAAATATTATTTTAAAAATTAAAATAATTATTGATATCTAAATAATTTTTGTTATTAATAAAATTGATAAAATAGTTTTTAAATTGATATTGAATTATAATATAAAATAATTGGTACCTAAAATTTTTTATAACTAATTAGATATTAATTTAAAAAATTTATTAATAATAAAAATAATTTTAAAAACTAATAATTTATGTATTTTATAAAATATTATCTAATTTAGTCAATAATTAATTATTTTTTATTTTTTATTTTTAAAATTAGTTTTTATTTAATTTCTTGTAGTGAATTTAGTTTTGATTTTCAAAATTTCAATTAAATGAGTCTACATTAGCTTTATTTTCTACAGAAGAAAGAAACAAAGTAGATGGAAAATTATTTTGTCATTCTGACAATTAATTTAATTTTATTCCAGTACATTTTGATTTGGGACATAAATTAAGTCAACAGTTATGTAATAATGAAAAGAAAGAGAAGAAGGTTTGTTTAAAGAACTGACAGCCACTTTCTTCCACTTTGTCCTAGTGCTGTCAAAATCATTTATTATTATTATTTTTTTTTTATGTTGGCTTAAAAAATGCTTATGCTTAAAGAGTGTAATAATAAGTAACACTGTTATGAGTTCATTGAATCAAATGGATGCAGGGTTCTGATGTTGCACTGGATAATATTAAAGCTACATTAGCTTTAAAAATAAAGTGATAATGAAATATATTAATAACATACAAATTTATTTTATTTTGTTTTTTTAATAGATAAAAATAATGAATAAGTTGAGAATACTAATGTTATTCCTACCCATATACATTAATAATAATGTAATATTAAGATAATAACTTTTCATAATTAAATTTAGAGTTGAAAAATGTAAAAATTGATACACGAGTGGGAAATCTTTTTATTTGTTTGTCTTTTTGTTGAATCACATTAATCTGAGGTGAAATGTATACGAAACATTGGTGAATTATGTCCATAAAGAATAAAGTAAAGCAAGAAACTTATCAAAAAGGTAAAATGTTACTTTTTAGTGTTTAATCATATTGATAAGAAACAGAATTTTGAAATCCTGACGAATCATGTTTATGAATACAAAAATTACTTTTTATTGGACTAGAATTTTCACTTTGTTTAAAAGAAAAAAAAAAAAAAATACCCCAATATAAATAAAAAGAAGATTACTTTGTGTTCTAAAATTTAGAAAAGTGACTTTAATGTTTTACTGATAACATTTATAAGATGTATTTTTAGAGTACCTAGTTGAATTCAACTACACTTTTAGTTTTTACGGGATTCTCGCTCTCTAGTCGTCTCAATCTTTGATATGTAGTCCTCTCAGTTTTTTATTTTTTTTTTATTTTTTTTATCTCAGTTAATCAATATATATGAAGAGAAATATACCTACAAAGTTTTGAACGTTGGGTCCACAGCTTTCTTCATCTTCGAATTGGAGCAACTGAAAAGTTTTCCTATTCAAGTTAATCATGTCTTCCTCTAACTCTATCTTTGTCTTAGAGGGGTATTTGGCTTTTCAATGGAGAGTAATCGAGAAGTTATAGGGGAGTAGTGTTTATCTTTGATGGTAGTTTTGGGTTAGGGTTGCCAAAATGTGCTTCGTCCATTTCGATGGATCGAGTGGAAAATATCGTTCTCTACGTAGAGGACGTCGAAATTAAGGACGACAACATTCCATATTTGATTATCGAAAAAGTAGTCGTAAAAGTCAAAATTGGAGTTTAAGGAAAGACTACGAGTGGGTTGACTACCATGTTTGGGAATATTTTCCAAATACTAGTGGTCGTCTTGTTTTTGTCCATTCGTGTTAAGTGTAAATGTTTACGATGACTTGCACGTTACGAAGGAGGTAGTGACCTTTCGTTGTTGTCATACTATTGATAATGTTTTTCATGATCGAGAAGGGGCACCTAAGGACTTTTTTTAATACCCGTGCCTACTGACCAATGTGCACGTGAGGAGATGTGCACATGTGGTTTCCTCTTGACGAATTCACAATGAACGTTCTTTGTATCTTGAATGTGGCGCCTACTCAACTTCATCCCAATAGTTAGACGTACATTCAAGCCTTTTTAACTGATATTTAAGCATTTGGGTTTAAGACCAACACTACAAGTGTTCCTTCTTTTTACATGTTCCTTCATTTCTACAGCACCCAACCCGAGCATGTTGAATTTCTTTGATTAATCAGTCGAAATCCTTTATGCTCGTTCCCATCATGTCCTCTTACAAAAGTTTTAAAGGACATTTTTCAAAGTGCTTGAGGAGGGTGTTAGGAAAAAAATATTTCTATAACTGTGACACGTTGAAGTTTCCTTTCTAATAAAGTTTAATTTGTGACCCCGATCATGATGAATCTCAAGGACTTAGAGACACTCTCGGTCTTGATCAACTTCCCTAAAAGATGCTTATTCGAATTGCAAGTTTATTACACGAGGGGACAATAAGTTACTATGAATTCAATATTTTAATGAATTTTAATAATATTTAATCTAGTCTATAAGATTTTACTACATCTATGTATAAAGTGTGCTTTCATTAAATCCTTCCTTTCTTGGTGAGGTAAGATGGTGCCTTATTATTAAAAAAAATCTAGAAGATATTATCTTAAACCCAAAAATCATACTTAGTTTCACAATCACAACCCTTAAAGTATCACCACCCTTATCCAGAACATATCAAAATTAAACTGCAACAGTTGGTTTGTGTCAGACATTAGATTAAGATATGATGATTTTAGAGTGTATGATTTAGATGCATCTTCAGTCCAGTCTATGCATCTTCCTTATGAATGTCAACAAGTACAGTTTGTAATTTATTGATAAACATAACCAAACTATCATTTTTCTCATTGAAACCACTATATTCTCCATTCAAACTCCCATTGCCACTTATTGTGACTCCATGTACCAAACTGCTCCACATTTCCTTCCTTTTTAACTGAGTTTAAATATACTCTTGCATACATATTCTTAAGGGTATCACTACCAAACTTGTCAGACCAAAATGAAAATTTATTTCCTTTTCCTATACTCCAATCTCCATTCCTATCAAACCAATTAATTGTGCATCCCTCCCGTCCCACATAGCTTCCTAATATCTCTTCACCACCACAAATCATAATTGGAATCATTTATATTGTCTAAGTCTCTCTAGGATCCATACTTTGGCTCTAATATCATTTTCCATTAACTTGGGTAATCTCCAAGTCTCCATTTCCATTTTCCTAGTAAAGCCATGTTGAATTATTTGAGATTTTTTATTCCTAATCCCCACCAGATTTAGATTTGCAAATAATCCCATTTGACCCACACAAATTTTCTCTTATCGCTTCCCCATCTCAACAAAATTTTTATCTCTAATCTAATAATCTCTTTCTCAACACTAGAGAGAATTTTAAAACTGATGAAAAAGCACATTTTATGAGTGTAACTTTACCAACAAAAGAAAGGTGTTTCCTTTACATAAATTAAGCTTTTATTTATTTATTTATTTATTTTAGTGAGTGTATCTTGCCTGAATAATTTTCTTCTAAGTTAACCCCCACATGAACACCCAAGTATTTAAAAGACACCTCCACGGTACTACAATTTAGAATCATAGAGAATCCATGCAATACATTATTTTGAATACCTAAGCCAATTAATTTTCTTTTTGTGTAATTAACCTTAAACCCAACACAATTTCAAAGCATCTTAAAACAAATTTGATTGTCATAATATTTTTAATATCTGTCATGCTAAAAAAATGTAGTGTCATCTATGAATTGTACCATACTAACCTACTTGATTTTGTCCCACCCTAATCCCATCAAATAAATCTTGATGTTGTGTCTCTTTTATAACCCACAACAAGCTCTTTAGTTACAATGAGAAATAAGAAAGGTGATAATATATCACTTTGTCTAAGCCTCTTCTTTATTTTCATTTTCCTATATGAGAGGTTTTTCTTCTTTTCATATTTGGTTGTTATTTTTTTGGAAGTCTATTCCCGTGTTCTATATACGAGAATGCAATGACTTGGTTATTGTTTGGACTTTGTTATTTTATATATTAAATTTTTTTTTCATATTCAATTGTTGAAATTTTAAAATCTAAGTGAGATTCGTTCAGATCCTTCTAGTGTTGAGTAAACCTAAAAGTAAAAATGTTGCTAGAAATACAATGGAATGTGTATTTTACTACTTTACTTAATTATATTGTGGAAGTATTGAGTTTTAGTGCAAATAATAAAATAAACATGCAATTCCTTATATGCTTTTGATTTTATTTTCTAAATAAAAATAGAGTTTCACTTCAATAATATGTGCAAGAGCTTTAGTACAAATATTTGTCATCAATAGTAATAAAAATTATCTCAGAAAAAACTGATAGAATATGTACAAAAGAAAAAAATCAAAGGTAGTTGGTGGTGCTATAATTAATCTTTTTGAGCTTTACAATGGATCCCTTTTGTACTCTTCTTTATTACCATTTGCAATTTTTCAGATGGTTCAGGCAAGACAAGCATCACTGAAAAAGAATCCAATACCAGGTACACCACCACCACACTTCTTCTTAATTATGCCAAAAAAAAAACAACAATGTCATATCCTTTTTTAAAAAAAAATTTCAAATAAAATTGTTTATTATATAATTTTAGTATATTTTGTACACCCTGTTTATTATTAGATCAAATGAATATTTTTTTTCTATGATCATATATTATTCCAAAATTGGTAATAAAGAGTTAATTTGTAGTTAATAATTTTAATATTGCGAAAATCAATAGTGCAAGCACCATGTCGAATGAGCAGAGTAAATCATAAATATGAATTGTTAAATAAAAAATAAAATTCACATCATTAATACAATTTATATAAAATTTAGAGAATTATGAAAAAAAAAATATAGTAGGGAATATGTTCATAACTTTTCTTTTGCTACCTTTTGATTTACCGAATTTCATCGTTGATGGCGTTTTCTATTGAAGCATCAAATATATCCCTAAATTATCTCACATTTTTTTTGCTTGTTAAAGTTTTGTTTATAGAAAGAATTTTCATGTAAGGTGTACAAAATAGTGTGCTGCATTTCAAGACTCTTTTTTTCATAGAAAGGACTGAAACTTTAGAAAAATTTAAGGAAAGAAAAAACTGTTTAAGAGTGAATTTTATTGGTATAATAGACTTCGATCTAGTTTTTTCTTAGAATTATTTATTAATAGGTATAGATTACCAAAATATCGGTTTTCTTAGCTTTTTACATATAAGTTGTGGTCTAGTCTCATATTGTTTGTATGTTTTTTCTGATTTTTTTTAATAATATTTTTTTTGACAGATGATGATTGATACTTGAGGTATCAGTCTAACGGAGATGTTAAGTGTTGGGTGCAGGAGTAGAAGCACATGACTCGACAAGAGGTGCAATATCAGAAAAAAAATCAAAAGCGGAATTATATGCGTTAGAAATAAGGAGAGATAAAGTGTCAGGGTCCTTAGGCAAGTCACAGTCCAATTTATATGGAAAGTGGTTTTCATGAAAGATTACATGTCTTGACATCTCTATGCTATGAAATTTTAAATTAAGATAATATAACATTTTGTATTTTGCGGGAAGCCAAGAAAAATACCTTTGATAGATCTATCATCTAATTTTTTTCCTATGTGCAGTAATGGTACTAGCATAACAGAGACAACCAAACACTTTTAGAAAGGAAATGT
>Ga0123342_1009538_pt1 | contig 11588 bp, 11 predicted proteins | sample Turbeawhitnodule_FD_89960 | JGI IMG/M metagenome (GOLD analysis project Ga0123342, IMG submission 89960) | Root nodule microbial communities of legume samples collected from Mexico - Turtle bean Mexico white nodule | ecosystem: Host-associated > Plants > Roots > Nodule | place: Mexico: Nepantla... | reverse complement strand
ATCTTTATCTTTTTAGCTCAAATCATTCATCTTAAATCCAAATCTCCAATCTTCCTTAGAAATCTGCAATTAACACCAAATTTGGGAATAAAATACTCTTATTCAAATAAAGATCATAAAAAAATATAAAAAGGTGTAAATTCATAAATTAGGGATTATTTTATATGTAAATTAGCAATAAATCCTCATAAGTGCCTATATTTTAATATGAAATATTACTGAAATTAGGCACTTATCAGCATGGACGCGCGATTCGATGTGCATTAATGAAGGGTTTTTCGACGTCAATTAATGAGGATCGTTGGATTGAGAGAGATCTAACGGTCAAGATGGATGCGACGCTTCATCTCCCGGGTCTCTCCAACCTATATATAATGGTCCCAAACAATTTCGAACCACTCCTCTTCTGCTCTGATTTCCTGCTTCGACATCCGAATACCCTTCGTCCTAGTGCACTGCTTTCCTCGTCCTCCAAAAGGTTAGTCATGTCTTCCCTATCTCGTCCTCCATCCTCTTCATCGACTCTCGCTTCTCCTCTTCCTTCACCTCCTTCGTCCTTGTCGTCTTCTTCTCCCGACTCCTCCACGACTGAGCCCTTGTCGGTCAATGCAATCCAAGCGTTGCACCCAGTGCAGAATGTAGCCAAGGGAGACGATCCAGGAGGTGCCACCGATTGGTCGGGCTCCCATGAGCAGTCATTCCCCCTCTTGGGGCTTGACTGGGTGGACCCTAAGGTGACCAGGCTCACCTCCTGCTTCCTGAGCGGGACCTCTGTTTCTAATTTCTTAGGGAGGGTCCCGATTTTGAAGTCAGATGTCAACCATGGTATCGTGACTATTGAGCCCTGCCAGCCGACCGATACCGTATGTATGGGTCGGTCTCCTTCCGGACGTCCCCTCTTCTATATGTACTCTTATTTATTTTCTGACTTGCACATTTCTCTTCCCTTTGACAATTTCACTATGAGCGTCCTTTAGGTGCTCAACGTGGCTCCCACTCAACTCCACCAAAAAACCTGGGCATCCATCCAAGCTTTTCATGTTATATGCGACGCACTCCGTCTGTCTCCCACTCCTACCACCTTTCTTAACTATTACACCTCCCACTCGGCCAAGCCTGTTCTGTGGCATTCACTTATCAGTCGGTCAGGTAATGTTCTTTTCAGTTCCTTCACCACCTCATATAAGAACTTCAAGGGTAGATTTTTCAAAGTTTTCATCCGACCCGAGGGCATGAATTTTTTCTTTGGTGAAGTCGGTTGGTCGATGTTTTCTATGTTTTGGACTAGGAATCCTTCCAAGTTTAGGAAATGGCTTCGTCCGACCCCGAGTGCCGAGGAGCAAGAGATTTACTCTCTTTTTTATTAGCTCCCAAGAAAACTCCCTACATGGAAGTTGATGGTCGTGTACACGTCTTCTCAACATTAGACGGCCTTTCAGGATATGTTAGTTTTCTCTAGTCTCGATCGGGCTTGGTCGTTCTTCTATCATTTAACTTATGCATTGCTCTTTTTATTGATGTAGAAACCATGCATAAAGGGGTTCCTCAAACCGATAACCTGGTCAACGCCTTCTGTGTGAGGGCCTAGCAGTGGGACAAAGGTCGTCCCAGCATAGAGACGGTGGCAGGCAACAACTAGTCTGTTGTTGGTGTTGGTTCTTTGGTCCCCTTTGGCAAGAGCAAGAAAAGGCCAAGAGATGGGGTAACATAGCCACAACTACTCGCTTTCCTGGTGTCATGCCGACTCCCCCTCGATCCTCTCCATCATCGTTGACTCTCCTCCGTTGACTGATTTGTTCGACCGTCCAATCGCTGCTGCCAAGCCTACTCCCAAGGCTTCGAGGTCACCCCTATCTGTACTAAGGGGTGACTTGCAGTTTTCCAAGGGGTGAGAGTCGGCCTGAACCCCATCGCGAAGGATCTGATTCAAGTTGTTCCTGAGGAAGACTTGCTTCAGGGAAGCATCGAGTTGTTTTGTCGGTCTCGTCCTGGCCCGTCTGGGTGCTGATACCCGGGGCCGATGAGTCGAGGAGATCTCTAGGCTCGAGCATGAGCTAGGCGAGGCCTCGAGCAACCTGAAGCAGTCCCTAGAAGCAAACTCAGATTATGAGGGGAAACTTGCTCGGGAGGCGGCTGAACAAGAGATCGTCGCAGCTAGGGTGGTCGAGTTGGAGAAACGGGAAAGAGAAAGCATGGTCGAGGTAGCCAAGCTGAAGGAGGCCTTGGAGAGGGATGATAACAGGATCGTAGTGCTGGAGGCCGAGAGCTCGGAGCTACAGGCCGAGAAGGAGGCGGTTGAGATCGACCTAGACAAAACAAGATACTTTGGTGATGTCGGGCCAAAGCTTCGATCAGGTAGTCCGCCAGGCCCACCTTCTCTACAACAGAGCCCCACCGTCCGATAACTTCGACCCCAACATGGACGTGTTCGAAGGCCGGATGGTGCCTTGTGAGGAAATGCATGCCTTATAGAGCGCAACCCGACCTGCTCCAACCGAGGGTGTTGAAGACAACGACCAGTAGGTTTAGACTTTAGCTTTTTGTTATCCTCGACCAAGATGTGGCCTTCTTCTTCTTATCCTCCAAGGACGGGGTGTAGCCTCCACCTTCTTTGCTTGCTTAATGAATCATGCCAACTTTTGTTCCATTATTTATTTTTAAAATGTACTTGTTAAAACAAACCGATAATGATTAACCGATCAATATAACTTTAATAAGTTTTTCACATGTGTTTGATGTCGGCCGATACGATTGTGTATACTTGAATGAAGTGTTTAAGGTGTCGGTAAGGTATGTCGTTTAGAGATACATCCTAGAGCAAACCACGTATTCGGGTGTCGATAGGGTATGTCGGTTAAGGCTACATCCTTGGCAGCACCAAGTCTTTAAGGTTTCGGTAGGGTATGCCGGTTGAGGCTACATCCTTGACCGAACCAAGTCTTATGGGTGTCGGTAGGGTATATCGATTAAGTCTATATTCTTGATTGCACCAAATCTTTAGGGTTTCGGTAGGGTATGCCGGTTGAGGTTACGTCCTTGACCGAACCGAGTCTTCTTGGTGTCGGTAGGGTATGCTACATCCTTGACCGCACCAAATCTTTAGGGTTTTGGTAGGGTATGCCAGTTGAGGCTATGTCCTTGATCGAACCGAGTTTTGGGAAGTGTGTAAGTGTAATTTGTTTGAACACATTAAATTTGAAGAGGAAATGACTCATTAAAACCTGTCTGACCGAAAACTCTCCTTAGGGAAAAAACGGTCGGGCGAGGAAAGAGTGCATGAATTTTATTTCATGTTTAACTGTAGTAAAATTTGATGTGCGTGGCATTCCACATCCTCGGTACATTTTTTCACGACAGCCACTCTAGGTGGTATGCCCCCTAGCTGCAACTTCTCGGACTCGGAAGGGGCCTTCCCAATTGGATGAGAACTTGTCGTCATTCTTTCTCAGACAAGGTCTTCCTTCTTAAAGCTCCTTAACTGAAGCTTTGTATTTCATCGCCTCATCGCTCGGAGTTTACATGTAGCTTCGCAAATCTTACTCTTGTCTCGGAGCTCATGTAGTAGGTTAAGTCCAACCGACAGACTATCTTAATTTAGAGATAAATCAAATAGTTTCCTTCTGATGGTAGACTCGCCTACCTCGACTGAAATCATAGCCTTGGTGTCGTATGTTAGGTTGTAGAGCGTTTCTTGCGTCGACATCTAGGGTGTGCAGCGATATGCCCATAGAACTTCCAACAACTCCTCGGTCCACCGTCCCTTCATCGTGTTGAGTCGCTTCTTCAATTCATTCAAGACGACCTTTTTCGCGGTCTCGACCTGCCCATTGGTTTGGGGGTGTTTGATCGAGCTTATTATTGATTTGATACCAAGGTCCTCATAGAAGAATTGGAGCCCTCGGTCGATAAACTGCCTCCCATTATCAATTATTATGGTGTGCGACACTCCGAACCGACACATGATGCTTCTTCAGACAAAATTTTGAACATTCTTTGTCGAGATGGACGCAAGGGGTTCGACCTCAATCCATTTGGTGAAGTAATCGACCCTGACCAAGAGAAACTTTGCTTGTCCTTTTCTTGGGGTTAAGGGATCGATGATGTCTATTCCCCAGATGGCGAATGACCACGAAGATGTCATGTTGTGTAGGGTTTTTGGCTTAAGGTGATGCAGAGGACCGAAGTTCTGACACTTGTCACATTTTTTCACATATTCAGCGCAATGACCTTGGACAGTCGGCTAGTAGTAGCCGACCCTTAGAACTTTGACGGTCATCGTTCATGCACACGAATGATTACCACACACCCCTTCATGGATCTCTTTAAGGACATACTCTGCTTGCTCCTCGGTGACACATTTCAACAATGACCTTGAGTAGTCTCTCTGGTACAGGTCCTGGCCAATCATGAAATACCTTGAGCATTGTTGTCTCATTGTCTTTTCTTCCACTAGTTTGCATGTGTCGTGCTCTAGTGAGTGCGCTCTTGTTCCAACTCCTACGGTCCACTCTTCACCTCTCTCCAGCACTCAAGGCGCTCCACTAGCTGATGCAAATTCCTTTTCGTACCACAAATTAATAGGACGACTTATCTATTTGACCAATACCAGACCAGACATCACATTCAGTGTGAACAAGCTTAGTCAGTTTGTCTCAACACCCACAATTTCTCATCAAGAGGCTGCCTTTTGTATCCTTCGGTATCTAAAGAATGCACCAGGAAATGACATCTTTATATTAGCAGCAAGCACTCCTCAGCTCAAGGCATATAGCGACTCAGATTGGGCTAACTGTCTAGAGACAAGAAAGTTTGTCACAAGTTTTTCTATTTATCTTGGTGAGTCTCTTATTTCCTAGAAATCCAAGAAGCAACAAACGATCTCCAGAAGCTCATCTGAAGTCGAGTACCGTGCACTAGCCGCCACCACATGCGAGATTCAGTAGTTAACATATCTGCTATGAGATCTTCATGTTCATTCCATCCAACCAGTAATACTCTACTGTGATAACCAGTCCGCAATACAAATTGCATTAAATCAAGTCTTTCACGAACGCACTAAACACATAGAAATCGACTACCATTCCTTTCTCCATTCAAACATCAGATATTTTAACCAAGCCTCTACCTCCATCTACATTAAAACTACTACAATCCAAGTTGGGCATGAAAAACTTGTACTCCCAATTTGAGAGGGGGGGGGGGGTGTTAAATATAGTATTTTTGTTCTTTTGGGCCCCTGTTTGTTTTGGGCTTCAGTTCTTCTTCTGAACACCACCATATTTTATATATCTCTTGTACTCTTTCTTTGACATGTAAGAAATAAAATACTCAGTATCTTTCTCTCTTATCTCACACGTGTTCTGTTGCTTTCTTCAACCACCGTGCTAGGGTCTCTTTTTCTGGTTCTTTGGCTCTCTTTTCTTCTTATCAGGTGGTGCAAAGCTTGTATTGCTTCTCCTTACCTCTGCCGGTCCGATCAAGCAACGTTGAGGATACGCACCAACTCTATTAGTGAGGATGCAAATACAACTGAAGTTATTTAAAAATGTCAGGATATGCTTCGTTTAAAATTATTTAAAATTTTTAAAAAAGTTAAAACTTTTTTTTCTCATAATATTGAGGTGTAGAGTAAAGTATGAATGTGCAAAAATAATTTACCTTGAGCACATACACTTATGCACTTAGTGGCGCAAATATAAACATTTTCTTACAACAAAAAATATCCATACAATTATTCAAAGACTAAAATGTTATAAGCTTTTCCACAATCTTAATTTTAATGAAACGTATGCAATATAATATAACAACAAAAATATATAGCTAACGAATCTTAATTAAAACTTAATCAAAGTTCAATCCCCTGTCTTTTCCAATTTTTATCTAATTAATTAGATACATTAATTATACCTAATCCATGAATTTCACGAGATATTATTAGCCCCTATTGGACGATGCTTTGCTTGCCTGTTTAAAAAAGGGTATTCATAAACTTGCACGCTTCAAGGCGTAAGTTAATCTTGTAATTTGAATTATCTTTGACGCCACGCATTCCACTCAAGAAATACAATTTAACCAAATACTTTGAATAAATAATAAGTATCGCTTCAGCTACGTGACTAAAAACCATTACCGTCCCTGTTAATTTTTAGTTGGAAGTTCACTTTGTCTCACAAAAGCAAGCATTTGCATCCTTTTTTACCTATTGACCTGTCACTGTGAGTGTTAGATTGAATTCATGCACAATTGCGAGATAACAAGTAAAAAATGTACACTACTCTTGGTCATATGATTAGCTTTGAGGTCATGCTTATATATATATAGGGTGCTTCTAAGTGAACCCTTAATCTGCATGTACTGTGGCTAAGCGTAGAGAGGTAGCTTTCCCTGTAAGATAGTTGAAATCTTACCTAGAATTCTAGGTAAGTTAGTTCTTCAGTCATATCAAAGGGAAATTAAGAGTGGCATAGAGTGAGTGTGGGAAGGGAATCATGGAGAAATTGTATGGTTTGAGTAATCTCTTCATGACAGTGTTTCTTCACAACTTTGCCATATTCATGGTGGTACCAGCCATCACTGATGTCACAATGGCTGCTCTTTGCCCCGGACAAGATGAATGCTCACTCGCAATCTACCTCACTGGTTTTCAACAAGCGGTGAGTTTTCTTCACTCATTCTGCTTTTTATCTTATGTTTAAATTCCTTAATCTGTGATTAGTTTTGAGTCAGTTCTTCATTAGACAGAGTTTTTTATTTTATTTTATCAAACTTACGTTCTTTTCGGAGATTCTAGACTACTCAGTAATAACTTTTCATTGATAAGCAACCCAAAACATAGGTAAAAGGTACAAGTAAGAACTGCCATGGAACCAAATGAAACTCACTTTCTTCCATATTTAACAAATTCAGTAAAGTGTATATGTTTTCATACGCATATTTCTGTGTGTAAAAATTCCATCCTTTGGAGGAAAAAATTCTGTGAATTAACTTTCATACGTGTTAGTCCAAGGCATTCATCCCTCTCACGAGTTTTTATATCTTAAGGAACTTAAATAAATTAACTTCTTATTACATAATAAAAAAGAAAAAAATGTAGTTTTTGTAACGAATAATATAAATTTCTTTGCATTAATAGTTTCCTTTCACTTCCTATTAAATTATGATAAATTTATAGTCGTGAGTTTGTGATGCTTATTTATTTTCACATCTATTTTTTATGTATATACGTGAGAGAGGTAAGCTTGTCTGTTAAACTATTGCTGACGAAATTAACTTTTTAATTTTTTCTTCTCCTTTCAATATCGATAAAAAAAAGTTGTGGATGAAAAGCTTGATATACATTTTATTTTTTTTACAATATATACCATGATAAAGATAAACAAACTAAATATATTTTCTGTGCGTTAAGTTCCATATTTTATTACATTCTTTTTGTTTCTTATATTTTTTTTTTCTCTGCATATAATGCTGTCAAAATTTAATGCATAAATAACGTTACTTTTCTTTTCCTAGTGTAAAAACATTACCTTTTCTTAATAAAGCTAAGATTTAACAACTATTCTTTACAAAATTGATGTCTAAGCCCGTCACTACTAAAAATAAAATAAATTGAATTTACAATTTAAAATAATAAAAATGGCATGTAATATCTCTGGTTAATTTGGGACAAATAAGATTTTAAAAGATTATTGTCCACATTGACTTGAATTTGTTGATCAATGAATGACACTTCATTTGTTGTTGTACCCATCAATGAGGAGTGGGTTATAGACAAACTCAAAATTAAAAAGCAAATAATTAGTGGTAAAGGTAAATTGTGATGGAGATAACGTCTATTTGGGTGAGTCTGTCGCTACTAGAGAAAGAAATTTCCTTGTGATTTCGTGAGCCTCGTAGGTTCCCATTTTGTCTAACTTGTTACACAAATTAAAAACTAACTTGGTTGGTTCACTTTTATAAGCAGTTAGTGTTTGATGCATTTCCATGCTTTTTCCTCCACTTGTCGTGGTTTTCCTTACGTTGTCTTTTGTCTCGTCATATGTGGATCAATCAGTTTTTTTATCAATAGTACATTTTTTGTCCGCCTTCAAATATTTGTCACTATGTGGCCAATTTCGACTAATTTTTATTGGGCCTAATCGAAAAGGTAACGAGGGCTTCTTCTTCCTGCACCCCTACATGTTTTTTCATACACCTCCACAATTTTCTAAATCCTGAAACTGGCCTTAACCTTTTATTTGAAAAAAGGCATCGTGGTTATCAGAAATCGGGATCTGGGAGTGTGCTACGGATTTATCAATTTGGAACTGAATCATATTTATTTTTTCTGGATGAGGGAGTGTTCTGGAAACAAATTTTGCATAAATTATTGATTTCCGGATTGCTGAATCCGGAAACCTAATTCTATTATGGATTGGTGGATCCAGAATGTTTTTTTTTTTAATGTAAAATGCATATTTTGTATTACGGATTGGTGGATCCGAAATTTTACCGGAAGTGTCAATCCGAAATTTTTATGGATTCCATAATCCAGAATGCAAAAAAATAAATACAGTTCAAGTGTATTTTAGGATTTATTTATAAAATAATAGGGACAGTTTGGTCTTTGCATAACATTGTGCGGGTGCAGGAAGAAAATTGTAGGGGTGCAGGAAAAAACTGCCGGTAACGAGTTATGTTCAGGACAAATCCTCAGTTTGGTCCAGTGGATATTTCAAAATAAAATATAGTACTATATTATTTAATTACCATCAGAACATTTTTCAACATCTCTCTTTCCTTGTTTATTATGCAACTATGAGTTAATCAGATTTTGTTTTATTCATTATATGAACAGTAATGGAATTTGTAAGGATCTTAGTTATTTTTTAAAACAATGGGGAAAATGTTCTGTTGATAAAGGTTAAACTTCTCCTTCAATCATTTAGGAATTTTCAACTAGTTTTTTTCAACTAATTAAATCTTTGTATCGTATAAATTTTATTAATTGAGTCTTGAAAGCTTTTATAGTCTCCACAAAATGATTTTTCAGTGGTTTCAAGCCAATACAAACTAATCATAGAGATCTTTTTCCAAATTAAGAACCAATTCTTTTGAAATGATTTAGAAGGTGTAATTTGTAAATAACATGTAGTTAGTATGAGAGATAATGAATTCCATTTTTTAAGAAATGTATTAAATTCAAACTTATAATTAAGAGAGAAACCAAATAAATACTGCACCAATAATATGGCAACCATTTTTTTGGCAAAGTTTTAATGATATGAATAACATGTTGTACTTTGTGTGGTTGTGTGAATGGGTAAAAAAAAGTGCTCTCACCTTTCACTTTACAATTTTTTTAATAATAAATTATTATATTCTTTTAATAAAACTATTATAAGTAAAATTTTAAAATAAAATTATAATATATTTGATTGTTAAGTAGATGTGTATATTACTTAAAGATGACAACCTATTATTATTCCAAAAAAAATAAAATTTGTTTAAAACTTTAATAATACAAAAATAATTATTCAACAATAGTCATTACAAGAAAATTATTAAATAAAAACTAATTTTTAGAGACCAAAATAATTAGTTGTAATACTAACTAAATTAGAGACCATTTTAGAAACTAAAAAAAAATGTTTCTAAATTAGTTTTTATTATTGTTAAATAGTTTCTAAATTGGTATCTAATTAGTAACCAAGGTTTTAACTATCAATTATTTAGATTCTAAATTTGGTAGAAAAACCTTGGTTGCTAATTAAATACCAATTTATAAACTATTTAATAAAAACTAATTTAAAAACAAAAAAATTATTTAATCTTTAAAATGATTTCTAATTTAATCATCATAACAATTAATTATTTTTTATTTTTAAAAATTGATTTTTATTTTGTGATTTTCTTTGTAATGAGTGGTATGAAGTATATTAAAAACAATGTTATTTGTGCAGATGATAGGAGTGGGCACGCTCGTGATGATGCCACTGTTGGGTAATTTCTCCGATAAGTATGGTAGGAAGGCCATTCTCAAAGTTCCTATGATCCTCACAATCATTCCCACAGGTATTTTTATGTTCAATGGCTCTTCAAACATACACCCTGGACAATATACAGAAGATAAAAGTTTATCTATATAATTAATTAAAATTAAATTATTTTACTTTTGTAGTTGCATAAACATGCATGACAATCATCAAATAACTAGTTTAAGTAAAATATACCTAATTCCTTTTTAAATACAATCTTAAATTCAAATATATTGTATGAAGATTAAAAAAATCACTAACTTTTATAAGTTTGAAATAGATTTAAATTTCACTTCTTCATATGTTACGAAAATTATTTAGATCCTATCATAACGAAGTTTCCTAATATAACGAAATTTGTTAAACTTATTAGACCATCCATAAATATATTGTATCACACACGAGTTGAAAGATCTTAACACGAGAGAATATGTTGAAGATTATACATTCATTAGAGATAACAATATTTTATAATATATAACTGAGTACAAATATCACCTTATAAATTAGTTTTATAAAATTGAGTTAGCTTAAAATATATTTTATATCACATAAATTCGTGTTTATTGTTTTTAAATAGTAAATGACCTTTGTTTGACAGGCATATTAGCTTACAATAGGACCAAAAAGTTCTTCTATGTGTACTATGTTTTCAAGATACTCATTTCAATGGTTTGCGAAGGAAGCGTCCCTTGCCTCGCTCTAGCTTACGTGGTAAGTCTTCATTTATGCATGTGCTGGTGGTACTTTTTGCACATCTCTATTTTCTATGAAGTAACAAGCTGGAGTATCACAATCTCGTGTTTGGCTGAACAACCCGTTTTCAAACCTCTATTTTTTCAGGCAGATAACATTCCAGAAAGTGGAAGAAGCACTGCATTTGGCATTATTTCAGGGATAGGATCTGCAGCCTTCGTGTGTGCCACTTTATCAGCTCGATTCTTATCTACTGCCCAAACGTTTCAGGTATTTTGCTTTTCCTTTTCTCTCTCCAATTACGATATCTTAATCTCAATTCTTTTTTCATCATTGCAATGCTAACTCATTTTTCCCTAAATAAGGTTTCTACTCTTATTGCTGTGATTGGAGCAGTGTACATGCAACTTTTCCTTCGAGATTCAGTCATTGATGATGACCAACACCTTCACACCCCAATCATTTCACAACAGAAGCTCGCAATTTCTAAGGTCGATAGAAAATTTGAAAGTAACAAGCCTCTTCTTAAAGCATTGCGTTCTTTTCAGGACCTAGCCTCCTTCTTCAATAGCAGGTGCAACAATTTTCCTTCTTCTCCTCCAATCAAACAAACATTCTTTTTTTTGTGTGTCATAATTATACACGTTTGATTGGATTTTCCAGCTTCACTATTACACAAGCAGCAATTGTTGCATTCTTTAGTAACCTTGCTGATGTTGGCCTTCATGGATCAATGCTGGTATTTTCTTTAACACCCTTCATATACCCTTTTTTTTCATTTTCATTCCTGTCCATGTTCCATTCATATATCTATATATATATATATATATATATATATATATATATATATATATATATATATATATATATATATTTTTT
>Ga0123342_1009537_pt1 | contig 11589 bp, 6 predicted proteins | sample Turbeawhitnodule_FD_89960 | JGI IMG/M metagenome (GOLD analysis project Ga0123342, IMG submission 89960) | Root nodule microbial communities of legume samples collected from Mexico - Turtle bean Mexico white nodule | ecosystem: Host-associated > Plants > Roots > Nodule | place: Mexico: Nepantla... | reverse complement strand
GTTGTTTCTAACTTAGTTTGAAAAACATTTTTCTTTCAAAAAGATTGAGAATGCCTATGTTTTGGATTCAATCAAGAGGTGGATTACAATACACAATCTACCCCAGATCCTAACTAAAACAGCTCAGCAACAGCAAGCACAGCCAAGGCTTCAACATCCTTCAAAGGGTTTGGATTCTTCAAAGCTTGAACACCACTTGGTTCAACAAAGGTGTCCATGCCATTTGGGAGGTTGTGATATTGGCTGGTGTGATGAATTTTTTTGTAGGTGCAGGTTGGATGGTTTCTGCTATACCATATTAGAAGTACAAATGTTGATCCTGACCTAAAGGTGTAATTCTGGTTCTATCCTGGTGAGGTTGGCTCATGCCTTACTAGGATTAGTGCAACAAAACCTTTGTTTTGTAATCTCCTTTGTACCAAGCTAATTATTCATTCTGGGTTTGATCTGTAAACATGAGGGAAGGAGTGGTGGTTCATGTATAAGGGTTGGGACACCCCTGAAGTGTCCCATTAATTAAATTAATTCTTTGTTGATAAAAAAAAACAAAGAAGTGATTTTCAATCTCACAAAGCCTACTCACCCCCTTTGCACACACCACACCTCTAGACAGAACACCCTCTATCTTTACAGGCTTTTCAAATACAAACAGTATGTAATATGAACAATTACAAGATACTAAACAAGATAGAAAGCACCAGGATTTACAGAACCAGAGGTCCTATGATTAGCACTTGTCACCACACAGCAAAGCTTGACAACAATCTTGCTTTTTAAAATCCTTTCTCAAAATCAAATCTCTTTCTCAAATCTGAATTAATACTTGTTTTATTTCTCATCACTTTTGATTTGAAAACGAAGCAATATTTATAGCCTTTGAAAAGCTACCGTTAAAGGCAAATTTGAACAACTAAAACAGTTAAAACAGGTTTTCAAAATACTGTTATGAAAACACACATTTAACCGATTGAAATCACGATTGAATGAATCAAACAGTTACACAACTGATTCAAAAAGCAGTTTCACAACTTCCAGCCAGCTAAGTGACAAACAACCGGTTATATTGATAAATCAATCGATTGTTTTCCCTTTGCTTGGAAAAACACTTAGTTTTTTAAAACAGTTTTAATCAAGCTTTGTGTAGGCTTCAAGGATTGATCTTACAAAGATTCTAAACACCCTACACTTAAACCCAAACCTAGAAAGCAGCACAAGCTCCAGGCTTCATGTGGATTTGATACACCAAAGCTCCCATCTTCAACAACCTTTACTCACGGTGCTAACAGCAAAAGAAAATCTCGTGCACCTTTATTTTGGGTGCTCACCACTTAATTGACAACTTTGTATATTCAACTAACAACTTTATGCATATATTTATTTAACTAACAACTCTGTGTATATTCACATATATTCTATTCTAACAACTTAATATATATCAACATATATATATATATATATATATTTAACTAACAATTTTGTATTAACATATGAAAAAACTTATTATTTTCTCTATTTTAATTATTTTCCACCAGACTTACCAATGAAACTGAGTGAGCCCATGACCTGCCTTTTGGACCCAAAAACCAAGCTGACCATACTCAGATGCTTGGACCGAGGTCCCGAACACACGAGCACTCTTGTCCAGTACACTTGTATATGAGACTAATGCAATTATTCCAATAGAATTGTCTGAATCATCACTTCGAGTGATCATTTTATCGAAAAGTCACTCAAAGGAAGGCATACGAGCAAATTTGGATATGATAGAATAAATAAAAGAGGGAGAAAGAATCAAAGAAGAAGCCATGAAATGAAGGATTAAAGTGAGGCAAAAAAGTAAGGTGATTCCCAGACAGTTTAAGGTTTTTGATCTGGTACTTAGGTTTGGATGTTGGGCATCGTACCCAAGTCCGGATGTTGGGCACTATACCCAAGTCCAACGGATGCCGAGCATTGTTCTTGATTCTAGGGAATATCGAGCATTGTACTCAAGTTCCAAAATCTATATATGAATGTTAGGCGTTGTACCCAGGTTCAAAGGATGTTGGGCACCATACCCAGGTTGGATGTTGGACGCTATACACAGATCTAGCAGATTTGAGGCATCACTCTCGACTTAAAAAAATTTAGATATTGGGCATTATACCTGGATCTAATGGATTCCAAGAACCACTCTTGATTTACATAATGAATTTAGATGTTGGACATTATACCTAGATCTAATGGATTTTGAGCATCACTCTTGAGTTACTTAAATATACCCAGATCTAGCAAATTTCAAACATCACTCCCGAGTCACTTAAAGAATTTAGATGTTGGGCATTATACGCAGATCTGACAGATTTCGAGCATCACTCTCAAGTTACTTAAAGAATTTAGATATTGGGCGTTATATCCAGATCTAGCAGATTCCAAACATCACTCTCGGTTTACTTAGAGAATTTAGATACTGAGTTCTCGAGCATCGAACTCAAGTTTCTTAAAAAGTCCCAAGATTCTTTCATATGAATCCAAACGTAGTACACGAGACTCTTTCATAATATTGAAAACTTAAAACATTTCCAAAGTAAGGAACAAACAAAGTAAGAGGCAAAGCAAAAGTAAACAAAGAAAAATATGGTGATTATAGTGAGTCTGAAAAAAATAGAGTATTCCCTGAGAGTTGTTGTATATTTAAAGGCCTTCCCTAGTCTAATTGTTTTGGATTATTATGAGACATAAATAGATGGGTTAAATGTGTTTTCGTTCTTGCATTGTCACGCGAAATTGGTGTTTGTCTCTAGTCCAAATTTGAGACCTTTTGAGTACTTGTAGTAAGGAAACTATTGGAATGGGTCCTTGCCAGTTTTTTTTACGTGACTAACAAATTTTCAATATGGGTTAGGATGTTAAAATATTTCATGTTGATTCATCGTTAACGTGGATGTTATAAGATTATAATACAATCCACATTGAAAATTGGTTTGTTATGTAAAAAAAACACTAGTAAAGACTTATTCCAATAGTATCCTTATTACAAATACTCCGAATGTCTAAAGTTTGGACTGAGAACAAAAATTACTTTTACGTTATATAGTACAAAGACAAAAAAATATATTTAACTCTAAACAAATTTAATAACAATATCTCGTAATAAAAATTAATTATCAAAGAATTACATTGATGGTGTGATATTGTGACGAGATTTAATTAAGTTAATTAAGGTAATAATGTGAAGATAATTCAGGGAATTTCCAATATCTTGATTAATAATAAATTACATTAATTATGTAATATCTTATACTAAATTCAATTATCAAATAATTATACTAATTGTAATAATAAGGTTGATTATGACCTAACTTTGTTGTGTAAATTATAATAATAACTTGAAGACAAATTTGTAGGGTATTTAAATGAGAATCCAAATATCTCGATTAATTTTCGGAAATTATACTAGAAAGTAAAAGAACTTTTTCTTCCACCGATTATCAAGTCATAAGCCTCACCTAAACCCCAATTTGGGTGTGGATGATTTACAGTCCTCTACCCTTAAGCTAGAAGGCAAAAAGACTTGTCAAAATGTGCCCAAGAAATGAAATCTCATCCAAACATCAAGTTGGGCTTGGACGGTTCAATATTAAAATAAAAATTACTCATTTTATAATAACACCAAGATTAATGATTTTTTTCTTTTGAAAACCTAATTTGCAAAACAATAATCATTTTATAATATTAAAAATTATTTAGAAGATGGATAGAATATTTGAAACCACCAGATATATTTAGAATAATATTTAAATTAATTTAAAAGTATAAGAAATTATTATCATTATCATTTTTAGTTAAACAAAGAGGCTGTTAACCGCCTATAAATACTGAGCCAGTACAAACCGACCGGAATAGTGCAGAAGTTACTATCGATGAGTGAAGCCCGCATTGGGTACCTGCATGCATGCATCACAACCACAACCACAACCAACCCCAAAACTCCCACTTGTTTCCCTCTAACGCGCACAACACACCATCCTCGAGTCACAAACACAAATTCCTACTTCTACAAATACACTTCCACAGCCCCAAACTTTCAACACTGCTCTTTAACATTCACTTCTTTTCATCATATCATATAATTACTAATCCACCCCGCAAACTATTTTGTTTCAAGTTTAATTGTATTTTTTATTATAATTTATCTTTTAATGTATCTCACAATTTTTATATGAAATTATGTGATACATGGGCTAAAAATTTGATGATAAAGATGAATTAAGAATGAGCTAAAATCAAACTATATATTAAAACTTTAAAGACCTAGAAAATCAAATTGATCACTTTTAAAAATGTATACTAAAATTTAAAATATGAGAAACAAAATTATAGCCGCATTATATATAAGGGTGTAAAAATAAAATTAAACTAAAATATTAAAATAAAAACTAAATTGGTATAGTTATATAACTTTTAAGAAAAATAATATTATTCTTCCCATTTTGTCCGTTTTATTGATGCAATAACTTTTGTGATACATATAAAGAAGCGAGTGCAGAATGAAAGCTGTTCCTCATGCAACACCTCTATGCACCGTGTATCAGGTACGTGTCATCAGCAGCAGCTCCCACTATTCTATATAAGACCACCCTTCAGACTCTCTCTCTCTCTCACTAACGCAAACGCAGATTACCAAATCTTTTTCTAGAAACTCTTGTTTGCATTTCTTCATTGTTACCTTAAACTTCACACTCCACCATGACTGAGCGCACACAAGTACCTCACCATGTCCAAGTCCACACCACAACCCAACGCTACGAAGCTGGTGTGCTTCCTGGACCTGGCTATGAACGTGCTGCTTTCCCCCCACAGTTTTATGAACCTGGCGGCGGTAAGACTAGCTCTAACGTTGCCGAGAGAGTTCCCTCTGCCTCCCAGATCCTAGCTGTTATCATCGGCCTTCCGATCGGCGGCCTCCTCCTTCTTCTGGCCGGACTTACTCTGGCCGGAACTCTAACCGCGCTAGCGGTGACGACCCCAGTTTTCATTCTGTTCAGCCCGATTCTGGTTCCGGCCACCGTGGTAATCGGGCTGTCCGTGGCGGGGTTTTTGACGGCGGGAGCTTTCGAGCTGACGGCGGTGTCTTCGTTCTCGTGGATCTTGAATTACATCCGGGAGAGCCAGGGGACGGCGTCGGTGAACCTGGCGGCAGCGGCGAAGCATCAGCTGGCGGATGCTGCTGAATACGTGGGGCAGAAGACAAAGGAAGTGGGGCAGAAGACAAAGGAAGTTGGGCAAGATATACAGAATAAGGCTCAGGATGCAAAGGAAAAGAGTGCAAAGGATGCAAAAGAGGCAAGGGATGCAAGGGAGATAAAGAGAACAACAGTAACAGGAATAGTTGCATCAGACTAAGTATTGTGATATGATGCGGTTTATGTCGGCAAATAATAATGTACCTCTTGGTTTGCAGTTGTCAGTGCTGTGTCTTCTTGTATTGTATGTTGGTCTGTGTTTTGTTGTCTAGTTTCTTAGTAGAGGGACGTACTTCGGTTCATTTCATAAAAAGAGGTACTAGCTACCACTCTGGTGTATATAGATGCTAGAAATGTGTTCTGTAGTTCTTCATTTCATTGTAGAATTCAATGTGAAATTTGTTTTGTCGTTGGTTTTTGTGGTCATCACTTTCTTCTCATACAGGATACAAAAACGTAACAAAACCCATGTGGCTCAAGAACAGCGATACTTTTAAACTGTGATTTGTTAATTTTATTAACGTAATGAAAATCAAATTACTAGCAGATTGCACTTAGGAAGGTTTTCTTAACTGATGAGGACTTTAACCAGAAACCTTTTAGATTCGACACTAACATCTTTTCAGCATAAGGAAGCTTTGAGCTTCAGAAATATAAATGCCAAAGAGGAAATTAACTTAAAAGCTTTTCTAAATTTGTTCTCCAATGGAAACAGTTAACTAACGTATATATAGTCAAAACATAACGCCTTCTTCTCTAAAGCAAGATCCGCAGTGTGAATTAATGTTTTAATGTAGTTAAAATTTTGCTACGTGAGCTTGTTAAAACGTGTTTACAGTGTGAAAGATCCTAGAGTGTACTAGAGAAAAATTGTCTAATCAATGAAGAACATTCAATGTAGTTAAAACATTAAATTAAATAAATTGCATTTAAGTGATGGAATTTACAATTGGCGACATCCTCAGGCATCACAAAATTTTCAAGAAATGTAACCATAGGATGTTTACGAAATTAACAAGGCCTTAGTTGATTTCTTGATACAACAGCAAAACAAAATTGTAGCAGGGTGGGAGGAGGGAAGAGAATATTCAGTTCAATTGAGAAGTGGTTGGGGTTGAGGTCCAGGTTCAGCGTCATTGCCACCATTATCAGTTTTCAGCTTTGAATCATTACTGGGTATCCAAAACGTGAGAACACTTGAAGCTGCAGCCAACATGGCTCTGCGAGGGGCCCACTTCAAGCACAAAGGCACGCCGATATGGCTGCTCCAGCATGCCACCTGCGTGGAACAAAACCAGATGCTCGTCATATTTTTCGCTATCAAATATAAAATATTGGCTTAAAGTGACTTTTTTATTTCTCAAAACTAAAAGAATTATCTACTCGCAATCCATGCCAAATAATGTTGTTTCGAAGTTTATTGAAGAAAGATAATTTACTTTTTTACACAATTTTAGGATGCAAAACAAGTGTAAGAATAGTTAAACTGCTTATGACCCAGGACTCTTATTGATCTTCTTTTATAAATAAATATGATTAGTTTAACTGCTTATGACCTTTGAACTCTTATTGATCTTTTTTTATAAATAAATGAGATCTTCCATATTACATATTTTCATTTTCTTAGTAAACTTTGGTTAGATCCCTTCATTATTGTATTTGTTTTTCTTTTTAACTTTATTAAAATATCGGTACAAATTGTAATCCCTGAATTTTAAGCTCAATTTTTTGTCTTCTTCTCTATGTTATATAACAAACAAATCAAAGTAATTCTTTAATTTCCAATTGGAGACAGACGGCCGAGTGGACTTCACGCTGATCTGATAGCATTGTTTCTTTTAATTAGAAGTATTACTTTTTTTGGTTAAATGTAGAGACTAAATTCATAAAACTCTATAGGATTAAAACTAAAATAAAATCGTCAAATTTTGGTGAAAATTCCTATTTAAACCTAAAATATATATTATATTGTTCTAGATCAAAGTCTCTCACCTACGGTTAGTACATTCAAGTGTGTTTTTGACATTCTGTAAAAACTTACTTATCTCCTTTAAGACAAAAGTCGACCCATATGCCAATGAGACGGAGGGCTCTGCATTCTGCATCCCATAAAATTCAACTGCACCTCATACTTGATAAGAACGAATTCCTCTTCCTTATATTTATATTTAACTTACTTCTCATTAGCAAAATTCTAGAAAATGTTTGTTATCCTGAAATTTTCGTGTTTTTTTCTTGCATTAGTAAAAGAATCCTTTCACAAAAATTCCAGGAATGGTTGCTTACGTAGCCTATCCCTTGGACCTTTTTAAAGAAGGTTCTGTTACTAACATGTTTACCTTCTTTCAACCTCGGGAAAGAGTAGGAGAAATGCATCCATCATACATCAAATATGGGAGTTCGCAACTCAGACTTATTTGATATTTGTTGTATTTGATTTGATGCACAACTTTTGTTGAAAAAAGTGACATTAGTTAATGTGTTGTACGTGCCGTTATTTGACAATTTCCAAAGTATGATGGGTGTGCATGAAGAACTACCACACTCATCCATATGTACGACCAATTGGTGATGCTTGCTTTGCGTAGACTGACTTTGGCAATCCAACAAAATTGGTCAAAATTTTAGGCTTCGTTGATCAATTCGTATGATAAAATGTCCTGCTAACAAATAATGCCTCCATTTCTTAACTGCTAAAAGAATCGTATCAACTCTCTTTCATGTATTGATTTTTGTTGTGGTCTAATTGAAAGCCCTTGACTCCAAAAGGCTAGAGGACATTCTTCTCGTAACAGGACTGCCCCGAACCTGTATCGGATGTCTTAGTTTCTAACGCAAACTGTTTGGTGAAATCTAGAAAATCCAATACAGATAACGTAATGATGGCAACTTTTAATCATTCAAAAGCTTCTTGTGCAACAGCATCCCAAAGAAAAGCGTTCTTTTTTAACAACATATCGAAGGATTCGGCAAGCTTACCAAAATCTTTCACAAAGCCCCTGGAATACCCTGGCCTAGGAATCCTTTCAACCCTTTTATGTTTTTTGTCACCGGCCATAACCACATAGCTCCTAGTTTCTGTGTTAACTGCTACACCCACAACCAAAATTATGAGATATTCCAAACTTGGCTACCCAAAAATACATTTCTTCCAATTTATTCTCGAATCATGTTGCAAAACATCCAACACTGATCTTCAATGTTGCAAATTGTTCCTTTTTGGTTGATGCTAAAAAGGAGTATATCATCAAAGAAAACCAACATTTTGATCAAGGCTCTATAATCAATGTAGAAACCATCTTCCATCTTTCTTTCGCACAAATATAATAGGACTATCATAAGGACTTACACTCGAACGAATGATGCCTGCTTCCAACATTTTCATCACTAATTTTTCAATCTCAATCTTTTGGTAATGGGGATATTTGTATGGTCTGTTGTTAGGTATTTAAGAACCTAACTTTAGAATAATAGCATGGACTTGTCTCCTATGTGGAGGAAGAGCATCCGGGGCCTCAAAAGCTTGGGTATTCCTCAATCACCGGGTGCACCAACTGAACAACTTTGGTCTAATCTTCCGTTAAAATCTATCTCCATTTCAGAATGTACCCTTCCTCCTCTTGGAGCATGCCACGAATGGCCTTTAAGGTAACCACCAATTTAATTAATTCCAATTCTTCCTTCAACCATTTCTTTTCCGCATTGATTTTGAATTGGAGAGTTAAAGTGTCAAAGTTGGCTTTAATCTAACCCAAACTAGCCAACCATTCTAAACCCAACAAAATATCCACTGCTGCCAACCCAAGCAAGAAGAAATTTTGCCGAATTGTCAGTTCATTCATCTTTAGTACTAATCCCTCCCACATGCCTACACACAATCTTGTGACCATCTCCCACTTCAACCGAATAAGGTTAAGTATCAATCATTGGAAGCTAAAGCATGGTTGCAATTGTAGAAATATGAAAATATAAGTTGACCCACAATGAATCAAAACCACCACCTCGCGTCCCAACAATTAACCCAACAACTTTAAAGATCTTCTAGTTACGAGTCCTGCTATACTATGTAAAGATAATTGAGTCTCATGTTGCTTCTCAAAATTAACTCCCCAATTTTGTGCTCTTCTTCATCCTCTTGCCTTTCTATTAACATCATGACGTTAAGTTGTCTATTCTTGTAGACATGTATTGTGCTATACTTTTCAACACAACGAAAACATTCCCCATCCTAATCTTTTCTTGAAGTTCGGACTATGTCAACCTTCTAGAGTTTCCTTTGTTGTGGCCCTTGATAATAGCTCTTACCTTATTACTCCCCTTGTTAGTAACATGTTGAGAGAAAGAATTAGTTAGATTAGAGCCAAATATCTGGGTGGTGCAGAGATAGTTGATACCATTGATCTTGGAGATATTGTTGTCCAATCTTTTGTTCCTCTATAGAATAGGAAAACTCCTACTACTTTTGGTGCCGCCTATAGTCCCATGATGCCTTTGCATTTGCAACAACTACACTCTTTCCTTCTATAGCATGGGCTTTATTCATCATCTTTGAGAGATTCTCAGTCTTGTATAGCTTCAATTCTGATTTGATCTCATCCCACAATCCATTGACAAAAATTCTTATCAAATACTACTCTAGCTTTCGAACTGGGTACCAAAATTAGTCACTCGCAAAATTAATCTCTTGCTTAAAAGCCAAAAGGGATTCAAAAGGGTCTCCCATCAAGATTAGTTGAAACCTTTGAATGAGTGCATTCTTCAAACCAAACCAAGACTGGTTTGGGTAGCACATTCCCACCCCTAAAACTAAGGCAGTGCATTGCCTTCCATTGCCACCATAATTGCTTTCATTTTCTCCCCTTCTTGTACCCCTATCAGGCAGAAATAATGTTCAAGTTTTCCTATCCACCCCATAGCATCCTCAAAGATTGGAATATCCAACTACCTCCATTTATCACAATTCTTATTCCCCGTGTACGCCCTCACTTGTTGACCCTTCTTACGCATCATCATTAGAGATCCTCTAGTTCATGGAAGTTTCTGCACTCATAGCTTTCCCATTCCCTTCTTTTACAAATCTTTCCACAATCTTCTCTAAATGAGCAATGGGAGAATAATGTTGCACAAATTGTGCTTCGAAATTTGCATCCATACGAGACAATCTTGCCTCCATTTTTTCTTCAAAGCCTTTAGGCAGCAGTAACCCAATGGCCAATGTTCTCCCCAAAGCTTCCATTCTTGATTCCATCATTCTTGTAGTCACCATGTATAACACCACAAAGCCCAGAACAAGCTTTACCAATTTATATAAACTATATCAAAAAACTCGTAGGATAAGAAACTCTAAAAGGGGGAAAAAGAACTAGTTGTATTACACTTACAATGCACAAAAAGTTTACACATACAACTTCGACACTTCAAGGGTCCAGAACCTCCTGCTAACTACACAATCTTTTTCTCCCTATCTTCCCCCAAAATCTTGCAAATACTTATATACACAACTTCCCAACATAACAGCTACAAAACCACTAACAAACTCTTTAGATACTTGAATTAAATCAAATAGTTGTACCTCTCTCCCTTATTTCTCCTTTCATAGACCTTATATCGCCTTTCATAGACCTTATTTCTCCTTTCATAGACCTTATTTCTCCTTTCATTTACATTTTTGTGAAACTATGATTAAGTACTTAAACAAAGTTCATGATCTTATATATGACTTTAACAAACTTTCTCTTGCTATCGATGAATATTCATCAATTCATGATGACATTTTGGGTTCTCTACTATACCCACATTAAACTTTTCTTACTATACCCACATTGAACTTTTGTTGGTTCGATTTATTATGTGTCAGACCAATTACCTACTGACATACCTTCAGACATCCCTCCTAATAATACCTCGACTTTGGTATTTAAACAGAATGACTGTAATAGATCTTGCAAGTGAAGCAAAGGTTGTCCCAAGTGTGATCATTGTTACAAGTTTGGTCACACAATTGACTAGTGTTATGTTAGGACACAAAATAAGGATAGGACTTGGAAGGTATATTATAGGAAAAATAAAAAATAAAGGGTGGTTAGTGCGGTTGGTTAGTAGTGGTTATTAGTAGTTAGTAGCAGTTAGAGCGGTTAGTGGTCTTTAAATAAAAGACCAACCGGTTTTGATGGAGGAGGGCCAAGCTCACCACACTATGAAAGCCAAGTTCCAAGTCTAGACCGTCTAGAACCATGTGGGAAGCGTCTAGACTCAAGAGGAGAGCGTCTAGCACAAGATAAGGGGCGGCTACAAGAGGAGCGTCTAGGAGGAAGCCTAGACCGTCTAGGACCTATCACTAGGTCCATGACCAAGCACCTTCACG
>Ga0123342_1009536_pt1 | contig 11589 bp, 12 predicted proteins | sample Turbeawhitnodule_FD_89960 | JGI IMG/M metagenome (GOLD analysis project Ga0123342, IMG submission 89960) | Root nodule microbial communities of legume samples collected from Mexico - Turtle bean Mexico white nodule | ecosystem: Host-associated > Plants > Roots > Nodule | place: Mexico: Nepantla... | reverse complement strand
AATTCTGTTTTGGTGGTTGAATGTGCTTTAAATGATTTCCAACTTTATACGCTCCTTCATTAACTGCTTTGACCAATCTTTGGAAAATATAAATAGTTTGTTTATGTTTTCAAACAAGCAAGAGAAATAGATTTGATTTTTTCAGTAGTGAAAAAGTTGATTTCAAGATTTGAACATTCACATCAAGCTTTGGGTTTTGAAAGAGAGTGGAATAGGATTGCAATTGTATTGATTTCAGTTTGTTTTGTAAACAAGTGTGATCCCTTCTCAACCTACTGTATTTTGGTGTTGTGTTGCCAAGGAGTGTTGTGTGCTCTTAAGGTGGTCAAGATCAATACTCTTGGTGTGTGTTTTGCCAAAGGGAGTGTGTTTCTTGAAGGGTTTAGGGTTTAGGGTTTAGGGAGTGTGTTTCTTGAAGGGTTCAAGGTGGTGGTTTGTGTATTGTAATATGGTTTGATTACTTAGTGGATTACTCAATAGTTTTCTGGGGACTGGATGTAGCTCTTGGCTTAAGAGTGAACCAGTATAAACTGTTGGTGTATCTCTCTTTTACCCTAAACTCATTTAAATTCTATTTTAAGCTTTTCTGGTATAAACAACCGATTGTTTTTTTGTTGCTTTGCTGATTTAGTGCTTATATTCTTGGATAACCTTATTTCTATTCTGGATTCACACAAAGAAATTTTTAAACATTGAAAAAGTTTTCAAAAACCTCTCTTAAGCAATTCAACCCCCCCGCCTCTCTTTTTTATGTAAGTTGCTTACTTAAAATTGCGCAAGCTTCAATTAGCTAATCAAAGTGGAAGAACACAAGTTGACACTTATTTGAATGAGCCAACTTTGGATTTTGATTTTCTAAGTATATGGATGTGTTAGAGTGGTGGAAAAATAATAGTCAACGTTTTTTGGATCTTGCTTTAATGGCTAGAGATTTGTTGAGTATTTCTATAACCATAGTTGCATCAGAATCTGCATTTAGCATTGGTTCTCGAATTCTTAAATAGTATAGGAATTTTCTTTTGCCTGAAAATGTGGAAACAATTATTTGTATTTCTAGTTGGAAGCACAGATTTTCTTAGGGTAATTTAATTATTTTAACCAATCATATTGTTATTGTATTACTTTTGGAAGCATGGATTTTCTTAGGGTAAATTCATTCTTTCATTGTCATTGTTCAAATGTATGCAGATGATGGAAAATATTATAATTATCAAAAAGTGAAAGATGAAAGTTCTTCTAAGGTTGCATATAATATTCTTGAAGTGGAAGAAAATGATATAATAGCAATTGCATAACAAGTGTTTGATGTGGTAACTAGTTTTGATTGTTAATTGATGTCAGTTGCTTATTCAGTGTTGTTTATAAGTTCATCAAATCTCTTGTAACTATTAATGATGTGTACTATGAATGATTTTTGGCCAACTTGTCTAATCAATTTCAGAATTTGTGAGGTGTATTTGTTTGTCATACTTTCTTGTACACCACAGACTTGATTAATTCATAATTTCATATTGCATCAATTTTCATAGACTTGATTTATCTATATAATAGTCAATTTGTAGAAGTTATGCGAATCCACCCACAAGCCCGTGGACCAACCCGCATTCAAGACGGACCATGAAAATCAATTCGCATTATGTATGCGGGACGGGCCTATACAGGACAGGTGAGCCTGTTTTGCCACCATTAGTTAGAAATAGTTATAATTCAGAATAAATTATATAGTTTATAAGTGTTAAGAAATTATATGATATTAATATATCGGGGATAGATTTGTAGCATCAACTTTGTTAAGTTACCTACCATTGTTGATGAAAAAATATTAAATACACGATTAAGTTTAGGAATGGGTATAAACATACGGTTATGTGTCCTTCCTCCCTTTCTAACTTGATTTCACTCTCCCCAATCAACACAGACCAAGCAACCAAACATTAATGGAGGAACTGACCCCTATGAACTTTGTTCTTTGAAAAAGAAGATTTAAAGACGAATGAAAAAAATTCAATCATTAACACACTTAACAAAACGTTAAGTAAATCATTGGCAATTTAGTCTACAAGATGTGCACTGACATGGCTTCAACACCTTATCAACCAAGAGTCAAAGTAATAATGGGAATCTTCTAATTGGCATGTACTTTAAACTTTAAAAATGTTTAATCTTTTTTATACTTATATGATCAACTTGAGAACATCTCACACTTCTAAAAATAAAAGGGACCCGTAATTATAATTTTACATTTTTTTTTACATATGATATATAAAATCACATTTTTTACAAAATTATTCAAAATGTAAAACTATATACAACTCGCGTCTATAATATATATACGTGTATGTTTTAGAATTTCAAATTAATATTTACAAATTAATACTTTTTCACTCAACTTTTTCCCATACCTAATTGTTATGACGGTATGATCTACTATTCCATCCTCTCTTCACGCAGATAAGGTGTAATTGCAACATTCTCTTGGTTACAGTTTATTAAAAGTTACCAAACCACAGGATACTCATTAAATAAAATGTGAAGCCTATGAAACTGTGATTTTCAATAAGAATTGCCTTCGAAAAGGCATTTTATATATCTTCAATTGAGAATAAAATGATCTTTTCATACCCACTTTTTTTAAATTACCCACTTCACAACCAAAAGTAATAATAAAATATTATATCTAGATTATAATAATAATATAAATAAAATTTTGAAATAAAATAATAATAGAAATAGTTTATAATAATAATATATCAAAGTTATCAAAATATCATAGTCCTGAATAGAATCATGTGCATCCAAGGTTTATTTGCATTTGGCACAATAAAAATGACAATTCAAGTAAGAGCAACTTAGATTTTTGGATTTGAAATCATATGACTAGTCTGTACGAAATTAAGGAAAGAAAATTATATTTTGAAATCAACTTCTCACTTTATATAACCAAGTTATGTACTGGAGCAACTTTGGCAGCTTATGAGAAAAATTCAGAGGATTGAATCTACAAAGTATCAAGCTACGCAACTCGGTATCTTACTACACAATAAACCCTTTGCCCGATGTGGTTCTGAAAAAACGTTATAGAACTTGCTACCAAGTAAGATCAAGACAACTAATCTAAACCAAGATTTGTGCCATTATGATAGGAATATCAGTGTTTATTAGCGTGGAAGCTGATAGGAGATGATAACTTAAAACAAATAATTTGAAGAATAGCAATATATACATAAAATTTACTTTCATCCACACAAGTCATGATTGATGAGTTGAGTGAACAGGAGTTAAAATACAAGACATAATGAAAGCAGTATTAATAGCATCGAGATTCCAATATACTTAAAATTAAAGCCTAGGACCAACCAAACAGGGCACGAATAATACCAAGTATGCCACCGCCAATAAGAGCTTTTAGCAATCTTTGCTTTGTAGTTGTGTATGGTGGGTACCTTACTGATGCATCACCAATAAAACTGCGATAGAGAACTGCCTTTTTGTGGCTAAATGCATCAAATGAGAATTTCCCGTGGTATGCCCCCACTCCACTCTCACCAACTCCTCCAAATGGCAAAGTATGAACCGCAAGCTGCATCCAGGTAAAAAACCCAAACGGAAAACAGAAACAAATATGAATAATGTTTTTAAACAATAAATAAAATGTGAGCATCTGTAAACGGAAAAACCACATTTAATACGAAGAGAATCATTTCAGGATCAACCAATCATGGGTCGGAAACAACACATTTTATTTAAAAGAAGCTCCTTAGTGTATATAATGGAATCTGAAAAAGTTTGAAGATATTATTTTGAAGTTATTTTCTTTAATCTTCTGCAGTAATACAATTTATCGCATGGCCTCTAGTCTTTATTTAGTCTTGAAAAAGATTTAAGTGATAACTTATATTGCTGTTCTGTTCTGCTTGCATATAAGAATAGGAGGTACTCAAGGGTAGAGTGTAAAAACAATAAAACAATTACATGTAAAGTGGTGTCATTAACAACCAAGCCGCCAGCTGAAATATTCATAACAAATAGCTCCTTGAGCTTCTTGTTATTTGTAAATATGTATGCAGCGAGAGGCTTTGGTCCTGAATTGATCACTTGAAAGCTTTCTTCCAGTTTGTCTACCTGTTTCAAGCAAAAGAAAATGGGCTTACCATAAAAGGTATCGATCATCCTTGAGCAATTTGAAAAACTGTGCATATTTGTTTTCATTAGACTACTCACTAGTGTAAAAGCAAGCAACCAAAGAAACTAACGAGAGTTTGAAGAAAATCTCATAGAACAATTAGTGTGGTGTAATGGTGTCTTAACACCTACCGTGAGGATGGGAAGCAAAGGACCAAATATCTCCTCACTCATAATCAAAGAATCCCGTGGGACATCCAATAGAACAGTGGGGCTAATCTTCCTGCAATTTTGAGAAAATAAGAAGCTAGAGTCAATATCAATTCGATTTCACAAAATCAAGACTTTATACGTAAGTACCCCGAAAAGCATATGCAGAACTTACAATTTGCTTTCATCCTTTTCGCCTCCATAAACAATCTTACCAGAAACCTTATCATCATCCAAGAGTTTTTTCAAGCGATTAAAGTGATTGGAGTTCACAATACGGGACAAATCTTTTGATTCCAATGGGTTCTTTCCATAAAATTTCTCCAATTCAGTCTTTAGCGCATCCACCTAGAAATAGGAGACAACGAACACTAAACAAACAGCAGAAAACTAAAAAATTCAAACTACAGTTAGGAAAAACTTATTACCAACTTGGCAGCATATTCTTTTGTTGTTATAACATAATCTGGAGAAATGCAAGCTTGTCCATTATTACAACCCCACTTTCCGGCAATTATTCGTCTTGTTGCTACCTTGACAATTCAAATTCAAATTCAAATTAATTTAGATAAAAAAAAAACGCAAAGAGATCAGAGTGATGACAACTAACTGATAAAAATAAAACATGACAAAAGTATACCTTTAAATTGATGTTTGAATCAACAACAACTGGAGATTTTCCTCCGAGCTCCAGCACAACTGGTGTTAGGTGTTTTGCAGCAGCAGCCATCACAATACGTGCAACTCGTCCATTACCTAAAACTCCAACAATTACACGTGAGACATTGTAATAAAACTTATAAACATTTAAGATAATTCAGCATCAGATCCTTATATTGATAATTTTACCGGTATGATCTCTTATTAATGGGGAATGTAACTTATCTAAAGTCAGTTATAGGACCCATTAATTTTATTAACAATAACAAGAAAGATTGAATAAAACTATCCAAAATCTTAGTCAATAATAAGGGGATATCTACTAGTGATACTTGAAATCAGTTGATAAGATACAAACTTTAAAGATTAGATAATATTAGTTAAGATTCAGAGGGTAACAAACAACTAACTAGAACCTATAAAATAGGTATCTCACTGCGAGCAAGGGTACTCAACTTAAATGCTCTGGTTTAAAGTCATTTAAACTTTGAACCAGAACAATAACAAACTAGATTTCTTGAATAAGACTGACACTAAGAGTCTGACAATATGTTACAGATCACAAACACAGTCAATGCATCTGAAAGTCTAAAACAAGTACAAGGGGACTTGGTCAAAACTCAACCATTGAAAGTAGAATAATGCTCAAGAGCCAAGAGAATCAAAAGTAATCTATTTCTTATCATCAATTATCCATGTATACTGTTTAGAGCACTGTCAAGTTCCATACTACCTATAAGCGATTATCTCACAGATTTCCAGTTGTGTATCAATTAGATACAGCTCTTCGATGTTTCTACTTAAATTTATCTTATCCATCACTGAGTCGCCTTCAGTATGTCGGTTAAAATATTCTCATCCTGTAGGATACATTACCTAAACTTGAGAAATGATGTGAATCATGCGATTCAACAAGGTATATGGCTATATTCTTCTAAACATATTGCTCAAAATTGTTATCTGAACTATCTCCATGACCAATAATAGTACCATCTAGATGTATTCCAAACTGTACAGCAATCGTTAAACCATAACAGCATTGTCAATCACTGTTTAGAATGAAGTATTTTCTTCTTTTAAAGAAGAATTTCAAGAACAGCTATATAAAAGTATATAGATTTATGAAGCCTAAAACATAATTTAATACTCCTATGCTAATTATTAAAAAATGAAATACTTCCGTTGTTGTCCACCAAAATAAATTAATATAAACTTTCATTGATATCACACCTGTTAAAGTAATTGAAACAAGCAATATTGGATATGTATGATATGATCGCTTATAATAGCATGCATCAAACTATTCATCGACTAACAATAAAAGAATCCACATTGATGTTTTTGTAGCATGCATGCGAATTTTTAGAAGCTTAATGAACAAATGTTATCCTCGAACTGATCTTTTGCAACCAAAACCAAAATAAAAAGATTATAATGTTCCGTTTTTCTTTTCTAAATGCACCAGTTACTACCATAAAGAAAAATGCTTGCAAATGGCTCATTCCAAAACATTTTCATTATAATAATAATAGAGTAAAATCTTTGTGGGTCCCACGTGGGACTCACATGGATTGCATCAAATAATAAAGACAGTTGAAAAAAGTTAGTTACGGAGAATTGCTAACAGCCCAATATGCCTCTAATGGAAACAATTGTCAATGAGAGCAGCAAAATCATTTCAGGATTCTAATAAACCGTCAAGAAAACAAAGAGTTGCAAACAAGAACCTGTATAGAAAATTTTGTCCCACTTTTGCTGTAGCAATGCGGAAGTTTCATCAACTGCTCCCTCAACAACTCTAATACATGACTTATCCATGTAGTCTCCCAGCAGTTTTGCCAACAGTGACGATGTGGCTGGAGCAATTTCCGATGGTTTTAAAACCACAGCATTACCAGCTGCTATAGCTCCAATGACTGGATCAAGTGACAACACTGGAAAGATAGATGGAAAATGTAATATTATCATCACTAGAGATTTTAAAGAACTTGGAGGAAAGAAAAAGGTTAGAAGTCAGCTCAAAAGCAAATGAAACAAGGTCAATAGAATATTAACATACGAAAAGGGTAGTTCCATGCCGAGATGACTAGCACAACCCCCAGTGGTTCAGATACTATTTCAGCTGAAGAAGGAAAACTTGCGAGTGAAGTTTTGACCTGCAATAAAGGGAAATTCATGTGATAAATAAAAAAGACTTGTGTCAAACAGTATCAGCAAAGAAATTCACATACATATACCTTTTCGGGAGTTATCCAATGTTTCAATTCTTTGAGCGCAACTTTACATGAGTTTTTCAACATAGCAATCTGCAATACAAACTACCCGCAGTTAGGAGAATTTGGAAAATATCATACTCAACACCATTATAAAAATATGGACACAACCTATTAAGCAGTAATCTGGAAACTAGGTTTTCATTCTACATTTTCAGATTCATGTCCTTATTTAAAGCTCCAAAATGTTCGGTTAGTAATAATTAGCAAGTATTATTTCTTAATCTGTAATAAAAATTCAGTATCCCTTGGATAAAATAGATTTAGTGTCTTTCCTATCTAAGGGGTATTAATAACAGGATATAGACAGGACCACTGGTTGCACATCATCAGAGATCTCCAATCCACGTACACAGGACCTATCAACCTAAAAACCTTATTCAAAATCAAGTGGAGAAAATTTGAGAAACAAGGTAGCAACGATTGAGCAGCCTAAGATATCAAAGTCCAAAATTTTAAAAATAGAAATAGCCAATTCAATATGCATACACGCAATGAAAATTATCATTGCAATTTCAAGATCTGCAATTAGAATTGCCTACCATACATTTGGCATTACTCAAAAAAATAACGATGTAATACGTCAAGACACCCTGGATCTTCTCCAAACGCAAAGATTTTCTTGTTTTGGTAACAAATTTGGGAGGCGAGGATGCAGTACTTTAAGATAAAGGCATGCCACAAGTCTCAGAGGAAAGCTTATATAAGTACTTCATTGGACTATTTAAGTACATTTCAATCCTACATGTTTACTCAACCTTAACTGGCACATGTTTTCCTGCTTAAACTAGCACACAAAGTGTGAATTGCATTGTACTTGAAAAGTAGTACCAAATGATGTGGGCATGTGCCATTAGTAACTTCATATCCAGAGGCATCTCGCAGCTAAACTGAAATCCTTTTGTCAACCGCATGAAAGAATAGAAGTGCTTCTGAACAAGTTATTGTGTTCATACATTCAACTTCTCTTACAATTTGCTTTCAATCATTTTTCTTCCTATCTCCCTTTTCATCTTCTATCACCCTTTTCATTTCCTAACACATTATTATCACATCATCAGTTTCTCTCTCTACTTTTTTTCCTTCATCTCTCTAATTATTTCCTCCACATACCCAAAAATAGTGTGCACGTAAACAGTTTTCAAACAACACACCACAAACACTCAATTTAATTAAAGAAAATCAAAAACCAGAATAGTGCAAGGACAAAGTGGCCTGCAACAACACATCCAGTGGCAGTAGTTTGGGTAAACACTTTGACTGCTTTACATTAAACGGTACTGGCAACATATTTAGTCATTTAACCAACTAAAAATTAAAAAGTTGTCATTAACCCTTGTGAACAAATATCTCCTCATTCAATCACATACCGCTATATTTATATAAGATGATTTTTTTCATCATAAATTTTTTTTAAAAAGACAGAAGAAAAAATGTTTTTTGATCAATTCACAGTTTCTAGTCGTCTGCCCGGTTTTAGTTGTCTAGATTCAGCCACAAGTACTGGCATAAACAGAATCAATGAATTAAAACAGTCAAAGCCACCTATAGTAGACTCCAAAACAAACTCCGAGGCCCACAAATTGACCATCCTAAAAGTAGAACGCAAAGAGTGCACCATTAATGCTCACACCAAACCCACCCAGTGTCAAACGGCAAAAGAAAGGCGAACCGCAATCCACAGAGAGAAATCACCAACCAATAAATTCAACTATACCCCTTCCAACAAAATTAAAATAAATAAATAAATAGAAATATCCCCAAAAAAGCACAATGCAACACGTCAACACTGCACGCAAAAAGCATTTCTCAGAAAACAAATCTGAGGCCGTGACACACGGCATCACTCAGTCACCATAATAAATGAACTGCACAAAATCTCTATAACAAAATCCACCTGCGAATAACAGTTTTCGAAACATTCCCCTTCCACTACCGAGGTCAAAGGACACGCACCACAAATATAGAGAAAGTAAAACGCAGAGAGTAACAGCGACAGTGGAATAAACGACAGCACCTCGTAAGCGACGGTTTCGAGCGGCGGCTTCGCGAGGTCCTTTTGGAGCGCGTCGACGATCTCCTGCTCGTGATCGGCGACGAGTTTCGCGAGCGCTTTGACCTGCGACACTCGCCACTCGTAACTGCGAGGTTTGCCCGAAGCGAAGGCTCCACGCAACTCCGTCACGAGCCGCGACGCCGCCGGCGCGTCGAATGCACTCGCCTCTGACTTCGTTTTGTCCGAGTCCTGAAACGACATTGCTGCTGTGCGTGCCGCGGACAAAACGACGCAAAGAAAAACAGAGAAGAAAAAACACGATTTGGTGCAGTGTTGTGTGAGGATATTCAATTTTATAGCTTACACAAAACACACACAGAACAGAAGCTGTGTTCACAAGGATAATATCATAATAATTAATAAAATATCAATATATTGATAAAATGAAATTTTGAATTTTTGTATTTATCTTAGTATTAATTAATGGATAAAAATGTGTTATATCTTTCCTAGAGTGAAAACATTTCTTTATTAATTGAATATGATATAATATGTTGTCAACTTATCATGGTTAACAGGATCCAATGGTATGCTTTCTTATTTTGTTGGTATGCCTTCTTATTGGTTCATATAAATTAATGATAACACCATAGTTTATTAATATTTATTAATTTTAATCATATGATATGATTAGATTTTAACATATTTTTATGACAATTAATTATAATTATAAATTATAATGGTGAAGTCTTGGTAATTATATACTTCTAAATTTTGAGTAAACCATCCAATTAAATTTTGAAAACTGTTTTATATGTTTAAATAAACAACTTTATTTTACAACAATTTAAATAAAATAAAAAGCTTAGAAAGTAAGATTATTACTTCAACTATCACATTCTCAACATTTCATCTTTTAGATGTGATATCACACAATATTACTGGATAAAAATATTATCATTTTTTATCTTTACTTACATATTATATCTTCTTAACTATCCATTAACTTTAATCAATCTGTTTTTATTTATTTCTTTAAATATTGTTTTTAAAGTTTAAAATAACCTTATATCACATTATAAATTATTTATAAATTTATTAACTGCAAAATTTAATTATAATATATTTATAATTGTATTAAATGACTATTTATGTTATAATAAAAATCATAAAAATTGTTGATATTTTGAGTGGTTGGTATGTTAGGGGAGGAGAGTGTGCAACACGATGATGGGAGCGCGTAACGGACAAGCAAGTTGCTTGTCCATTTGGACAAGGAAATTGCTTCTTCAAATGTTCATTATACACGTTTTGTTTGGTTTCGGCCATTTGAGGAGATTGAAATTTACAAAGTTTGGTGCTCCTAACACTTGCTTTATCTTATCTTCTTCTTACCTTTTCTATTATTACTTTAGTTTAAGTTGGATTTTTTTTATCATTTTCTATATTGTAATGGGAAGACTTCATTTTTTTACATTTTAATTGGTTCAATTTATATTTTTTCTAGATATAAAAAATGTGATTTTAATTTTTTTATCAGTTGAGTTTTTCAAATGTTACAGTTATATAATTTTAATCCTCTCATTAATTAAAAATTAATATAGAAAATACGCTATACTATTAACTAAAACTTAATCAATATTATAACTGTTTGAATTTTCTATTTATATAATACTTCTCTGTTATAATTTTCTAATTTTAAGTATATTTTTAATAATATATAATATATTTAAAATATGATTTTAGGAATTAAAAAGTTCTCTAACACTTCTCTCTTAGCCATGCTTTATTTTTTTAAATTTGATCTCATATTATATTATATTTTTAAAATATAAGAAATTTTATATTTTGGAGATCACATTAATTAGAAATATGTCTAATTTTAATCAACTCACGAAAAGTATTATAAGAATAAGTTAGACTTCAATTCAATACCAGATTTTATTTAAAAAAAAATTATACTTATCATATCAAACTCTATAAAATTAATGTTAAACCACCAACAAAAATATCTATACATTGACACGAATCTTATTTTTAATAATAATATTTTTTTAATATTAATTTCAATTTATGATTTTATCACTATTTAATATTTATTTTCATTTTAAAAAATTATTAATTATCATAAATGTGTTATATAAACTTCATATTTTTTTATTTATTTAGAACACTCATCTATACTTACGTACCTGGCACCTCTAATTTATTAGTTATCATAAACATGTTGTATACTCTTTTATATATATATATATATATATATATATATATATATATATATATATATATATATATATATATATATATATATATATATAAAAAATTTTT
>Ga0123342_1009535_pt1 | contig 11590 bp, 10 predicted proteins | sample Turbeawhitnodule_FD_89960 | JGI IMG/M metagenome (GOLD analysis project Ga0123342, IMG submission 89960) | Root nodule microbial communities of legume samples collected from Mexico - Turtle bean Mexico white nodule | ecosystem: Host-associated > Plants > Roots > Nodule | place: Mexico: Nepantla... | reverse complement strand
TTTGATAAGCCTAAGGATGATCGCCACAAGAATTGGTGGATTCTTGATAAGATCGCAAGATGCAGGGAAAAACCCTAGCAGAGAAACACTCTCTAAAATTGTCAAAATATTCGTTCCCCTATTATGGGTTCCAATAGTGTATAAATTGCAAGTTTAGCTAGAGGTCTTTTCTTGTTTGTAAGAAAATAAGACGAAAATATAATCCTTATATTTCAAGAAGGATTATTTTCCCCAGTGGTTAAGTTGATACTTTCAACAATTCTGCCTCCAAAATATTAGCCACCTTGTGTTGTAAAGTCTCTTGGGACTTTTTAAGCCTTCCTCTTGTCATGGGTCCGCCTAAGTCTGGGATGACTTGGTCAAGTTCTTGCTTACTATGCTCTTTGGTTTGGATGTCCTCATCACTTTATAAGGTGGATTCCCAAAAATTCTGAAGTTCCCCGTGATGTTCTCAAAACACATGACAGGAGATAAATCTAAGTTTGTGAGCATCATCTTCAAACAAGAAGCCATGTAACATATGGAGACAACAACAAAGGAAGAATTCTTGGAAGAGGCTCTATAGGAGATAAGAGTATCTTGCTAATTCATGATGTCTTGTATGTGGAGGGACTAAAGCACAACTTTCTTAGCATTAGCCAACTTTGTGACAAAGGCTATCAAGTCATCTTCAAGAAAAACTCTTGTGAAATATGCCTTCCCAACTCAAAAGAGGTAATGTTGATTGGTAAAAGAATCAACAATGTCTATCTCTTAGATATTTCTTCTCCTTGTTCTATTGGTTGTCTTCTTTCTAAGTATGATGAATCTTGGTTATGTCATAGAAGAATAGCTCACATTCACATGAATCACTTAAACAAATTAATCTCAAAAGATCTTGTGATTGGGTTGCCCAAGCTTAAGTTTGAGAAGGACCACATATGTGAAGCATGTCAAAAACCATGAGTCTTGGTGGCAACTATTATGCTCTTGTTATTGTGGATGATTTTTCTAGGTACACATGGACACTCTTCTTGTAATCAAAGAGTGATGCTTTCTCGGCTTTCAAGAAGCTTGCAAGAGCCTTACAAAACACAAGAAACTATAGTATTGGATCAATAAGAAGTGATCATGGAGGGGAATTCCAAAATGAGAAATTCAACAAATTTTTTGAGAAAACTGGGATCTTGCACAACTTTTTTGCACCAAGAACCCCTCAACAAAATGGGGTAGTGGAAAGAAAGAACAAATCTCTAGAGGAATTAGCAAGAACCATGCTAAGTGAGTCCTCCCTACCCAAGTACTTCTGGGCTGATGCTGTTAGCACCTCTTGCTATGTGATGAATAGAGTGCTAATAAGGCCAATTTTGAAGAAAACACCCTATGAACTCTTCAATGGAAGGAAGTCAAACATTAGTCACCTAAGAGTGTTTGGATGTAGTTGTTTTGTTCTGAATAATGGGAAAGAAAATCTGGGAAAGTTTTATGAAAAAGCGGACAAAGGCATTTTCATTGGTTATCCATCAAACAGTCATGCTTATAAAGTCCACAACAAGAGGCTCATGATTGTAGAAGAATCTGTATATGGTATTTGATGAAGTTGATCACAAAATCTTAAATCCCTCACAGATCAGTACTGAAGAGGATGAACAGAACATCATTATGCAGAAACTGGATTGTTGTCTAGAAAAACAACTGATTGATTCATCGAAACAGCTGGTTGAAATTCTGCAGCAGGATGAGTTGCCTAAAGAATGGAGAATACCAAGAGATCTGTCCGTGGAGAACATCATTGGGCAGATAAAGGAGGGTGTTTCTACACGTAGCTCTATCTCAAACTTCTGCAGGCACACAACTTTTGTCTCTCAAATTGAACCAAAGTCTATTGAAGAAGCTCTTAAAGATGAAAAATGGGTGGATGCAATGCATGAAGACCTGAATCAGTTTGCTAGAAATGATGTGTGGTTTCTTGTCCCCAAGACAGATGAGATGAACGTCATTGGATCTAAATGGGTATTTAGAAACAAGCTAGATGAGGCTGGAGTAATTACTAGATACAAGGCAAGGCTAGTTGCCAAAGGCTACAATCAAGAGGAAGGAATTGACTATGGTGATACCTTTGCCCCTGTTGCAAGATTGGAAGATGTGAGGTTTCTGCTGGCCTTTGCTTGATTGGAAGCTATGAGGTTGTAATCTGGTTTGATTACTTAGTGGATTACCCAGTGATTTGTTGGGGACTAGATGTAGCTCTTGGTTTAAGAGTGAACCAGTATAAACTGTTGGTGTATCTTTCTCTTACCCTTAAACTCATTTAAATTTTGTTTTAAATTTTACTGGTATAAACAACCGATTGTTTTGCAGAAACAACCGATTGTTTTTCTGTTGCTTTGCTGTTTTATTGTTCTTGTTCTTGGCTAACCTGATTTCTGTTCTGGATTCATACAAAGAATTTTGTTAAACTTGAAAAAGATTTCAAAAACCTCTCTTAAACAATTCACCCCCCTCTCGTTTAAGGCCATATATTCTAACATTTTCATCTTCCCAATAATGTTAAAAAGTGTACCAATTAAACTGCCACACACATTCTTCTCCACATGCATTACATTAATACAATGTCTAACTTCTAACTTCGACCAATATGAAAGGTCAAAGAAGATTGATTTTTTCTTCCATATGTTTGTCATAAATGACTTCTTTCTTGACTTATCGAAGGTGTGGTCTATGCTATTTTCCTTTTCATAAACCTCAACACTAGTTAATGGAGTTGGTGGACTAGCAGTCTCTTGATGTCCATTAAAGGCTTTTTTCAACCTCCGGTAAGGATAATGTCTTTTTAGAAACCTCCAATGCAGAAGATATATTATCTCTCTTCCATGTTTCAATCATTGAGAAGCGATGTCTTCTTCGCATATTGGACATGCTTTATGACCCTTGACATTGTACCTTGATAAGTTATCATACGCAGGAAAGTCATTGATGGTGCAAAATAACATGGCATGCATCTTGAAAGTTTCATTAGAAAACCCATCAAAGACTTAACCCTGATCCCACAACAACTATGTCATTTCCTAGTTGTCTTGGACCGGATATCATCATAGAGAACTTCATGTATTTTTGTTTCATGCACAATCTAGGAAGTAAGTTGTAAATAACTAGTAAAATAGACCATGAACTGTGATTCATACTGAAATTACCACAGATTCATTCCATTTGTAGTTAAATCAAGTCAAATATTTCTTGACTCTTTACCAAGCTCGGGAAACTCGTCATCAAATTTTTTCCATTGAATATAATTAGTTGGATGGCAATACATGCCATCACATTTCCTCTCATCTCATATGAGATTCTTAGCATCATTTGGATCTACAAACAAATGTTCATCCTTGGAATGATGGGAAGATATCACAAAATCTTCATTGGGGTCCATTCTTTTCCATCTCTTCAATGGTATTATCTTCTTTTTGTTTCAACTTATAACGTGAACCCACACCTCAAACAGTTTTTCAACAACTCAAAATTCTTCCTGTATAATATACAATCATTAGAACATGCATGTATCTTTTTATACTCCATACTCATCAAACAAAGAATCTTTTTAACCTCATAATTACGATTAAGTAGATTATCTTCCTCTAGAAGCATCTCCTTCAACAATTGAAGCAATTTTGTGAAGCTTTTATCAGTCCATCCGTTTATTGCAACCAAATTCATCAACCTTAACACTGCTAAAAACCATGTGAAGTTAGTTGTTTCAGGAAACAATGGAGTGTCTGCACCGCTTGTCATACTTTTGTATCCATGCGCTTCTGCAAAAGACTCAGTTTCAACATGAATCATGTTCTTTAATCGATCATCATGTACTACATCATCCATGGTGGATTGAACATATTCTTGAGATACAGACACACTTGGTAAATTTAATAATTCACCATGCCATGTCCAAGTTGTATGAGATCGTAGAAATCCATCACATAGAAGGTGTTCCCTGATTTTGTTAACATCCAATTTCCTCCCTTTCAAACAATTAATGCACAAACACCTAAAACTTACTCCATCATGACCACTAATGTTGGCGTTACGTTGTACAAATTGTATAAATTCTTCTACTCCTCTTTCGTACTCATCACTTATGCGAGCTGAGTTAATCCAATCTCTATCCATATGTATGTTCTGTAATGATCATTGAGGTGTTCCCTAATGCGTGTGAAATCTCCCATTTTTAGTATAGGTATGAACCTATCCCATTCGAAAAGATTCACTTTTAATATAATTCTATAGAGCATACACTTTAATCAACATTCCTTATATTTAACGAAATTTTGACAACATTTTGCATTGATCTTTAGGTGGCACGAAATGAAAGTGGTAACACAAAATCTCCACAATCAAATATGCACCCGAAGAACAACATGAAATGTTATGAACCAAAATTACGTAAAATATATGACATGTCAATTACAAGTTACGTACTAATGAACTAATAAAAAGTGATTTCTCTTCCCAAACTGTCCACCTGGACAATTCAAGACTCAATACAATTATTGTCATTACAACCTCCTCTACTTTTAAAAAAAAAATTATAATTCGAAGAGTAGTAGACAAATACATGTATTAAATCACAAACGGGAAACTAAGGATATCTCAAACGAGAAACAATTGTTGAGGGTCAAACACCCCTAAACTCAATACCAACATGTATAAAATAATTATAAATATACATGCAATTAAAGAAATTAACAAATCTAATTATACATGCAATTCAATAAATAATATTAATTATAAATCCTAAAATTATTTATAAAATAATATTACTCTAATTATAAACTCTAATATTAATTATTAAATTTTAGTAATCTTAATTATATAACTAAAATAATATTAAGTATAAATCCTAAAATTACTTATTATATTTGTTTGTTCTAATAATATAACTAATTAATAATTCTAACCTAACAATTACAATTTAACATACTCATGAAAGAATAATATGAATTAATAATAACTACAAAAAAAGTTTATAAAACATACAAATTAAGATACTAAAAAAAAATATATTTAACAATAAAAAAAAGACTTCACCAACCTGGTGGTGGTGGAAGCAACAGCGGTGTGGAGGAGCAAGATGGAAGAGACCAAAACATCAAACAAAAATAAGAGCGCCCTGGATAGTGGAGAACCTAAAAGTCAAAAAAAAAAAATGAGCAACGGAGGAACAACATACAACAAATGCAATGGAAGGAAGAAGTTACGAGAGCGCGAGTGTAGAGAAGCGTGTAGGGAAGAAAGATACAAGGAATATGAGAGCCCAAGAGAGAATGAAAACGAAAGTGATGAATGATGGGCTCTGATTCGGGTAAAATAAAAAGAACATAAACCACATTTATTAGTAAGAACCACCATCTATGCTTAAATTTGAAAAAATAGACTGCAGTTTTATGATAACCGTAGTCTATGTGAAACTTATAAACGACAGTTCCTGTCAAGAACTGTTGTCTATATGATCGTTTTAATTTGAAAAATGCCACCGTGTTTTAATGGACGGTGTTTGGCTCTAAACCAATGTGGTAAGGCTGTCGTTGAACAACTTTTCTGAACTAGTGCCAAAATTTATGACATCAAGTTCATACAACCTTTCACCATTCTTATATAACACATATCATTCACATACAATGCATGTCAACCACTCATACATTATTTAAGATATCTCAAATCAATTACATATATATCTCAATTTCATACAACTTCCATCATTCACACTAATCCATACCAATTAGAAAATGCACAATTCAATTGATTATACAAACGAGTATTTAATTTTTATTTTAATAAGGGTAGATTTACTTGTTTTAAGTATTTAAATTACATGAATTAGATCACATGAGTTAGATCAGCTATTGACATTAGAAAATTGTAATCAACTACCCTTTTCAAATTAATAATTTTTCAAAAGTTTAATTCACTTTTATGACTCATAGGAAAGAATTAAAAAGGTAGCTATGCAAAATGAAAAATGTTGTCCAAATGGCTTGAGCCAATAAAGATAAGTTTAAGTTAAGGAAAAATCTACTTAGCACGTCGAATTTGGCTTAAGCAAATTTATGACATAGAACACCCAAAAGTTGTAGCTCAAATCCACTTAGTGCATGGAATTTAGCTGAGCGAATTAGAAATCGAAATATCCCCTAAATCTGCATGAAAATGTGCTTTAAGCACAAAGAAAAGTGTTAGATCAAATTTAAGGCCAAAAATACCCAAAATCTACACCTCAATCCGCTTAGACTTGCATGAGCATATTTAAGAGATTTTGCAAACTAAAACTCTAATTTATACTAGAAATGTAATCTTTCCAACAACTTAAATACCTTTATTTTAAGTTGTATTTTAAAACCAGTTCAATCAACATATCAATAGTTTTGGAATTGTTGGATTTTATTAAGTCGTTATGTTTTAAACGTACAAGCATTTTATAAATTTAAAATAGTATATTATTTAGTTATTGTTTAACCATTTATATTACTTTTTTTTATCCTTTGTATGATTTATTATTTTAATTGTAATATGTAAATATTACAATTGGTATATATTTTTATTTTGGAAATTTTAGTATAAACATCTATTGGCTAATTACGACCACATTTTTATAATACTTGAATGTTTATATTGTTTAGATATATATGGGATAGTTATATTAATATAATAGTCGATCTTGAAAAGTATTTTCTACATGCTTTACCATATAATCAATGTAAAAATGTGTACCATGAGGGACCGAGTGCCCCCAACATGTGATGGTATTTGATTTCGACTGAACGACACATGAATTTTATGTTATTGAATCCTAAATCCTACAAAAAAATTAGATAATATGAATGTCAATCAAGATACACATCTTAATATAGGCCCAATAGTGAAATGACCCATCAAATACTATAAATAGATACAACAATCAAGGCAAAGGTACGTTATTATCACTACATTTATTACACTTGAATACTAAACACTTACTTGAGCGTCGAAGCATCTTTTGTGGGTGCACTCTAGAGAAATCAAGAACTTAGGAGCAAAGGAGGAAGGAGGCCTGACCAAAGAGGAGAGAACAATCAGTCGGTATAAGCTACTGTCTCAGCCCTTCACACAAGAACTTTCGTGCCGTTTTTTCTTTGTTCCTCATATACATGTTGATCTAGTTGTAGCCAGAGTATGCATCTAAGAAGATAAGAATATGGTGACCGGCTATGCCATCCACCAGTTAGTCAATGCTCGACAACGAATATGCATCATTTGGGCAGGCCTTACGTGCACATTTGCCACTTCCCACTTGTCTTTTTCACCATAACCACATTGGCGAGCCACATGGTGTAGCAAGCCTCTCACATGAACCTGGCCTTTAGAAACTTCCCGGCCTTAGCCTTTGCAACATTTCCTTTTTCTTCGACCAACTTCTACTTCTTCTAAGAGACTAGTCGTGCTTCTTATATACAAAAAGTCTATGTGTAATAACTTCAGGACTCACCCCAGGCATTAGGAATGGCAATGCGGGGTTGGGCAGCCTGCTAGTAAAAAGCGTAGGGCGGACTCAGTTTTTCAACCTGTTAACCCGTTTTAGCTTGCCCTGCATAACCCGCAGCTTGCGAGCCAACAGTGGGGTGGGGCGGGCTGGCCCTCTGACCTGTAAAAACAAATTAAGTTTGTGTGTTGGCAACTTGGCACAGTGGCAAAGTGAGTGTTGTTCTCTCTTGTGGTCACTTTAGGTTTTCTTTTCCATTCCAACGCACACACACATATCGTTCCTCTCCTTCCTTCCTTGCCTTCACTTCACCACGACACACAACTGCCACTCTACTGCACGCACGCACGGACGGTTGCCGCTCCGCTCCGCTGCCGGCCTCCATTGTCTTGTAGCCTAACCAAATGGAGGTCTTCACCTAGTTCCAACGGGGCATTGTTCATTCTTGGGACAAGGTCGATCAGGGTGATCGTGTAATCTTTCCTAGGAGCCATTGGCTCACGGGAACGCTCTCTATTTGTTGGCTCCGCACGTAGACTAGTTGCGTCGCATTCTCTTGCTACTTTCTGATCCACATGAACCATAATGATGTCTCTAGTAGCGAAAATAAACTTCATGTCTAGGTGTAGCATGGACACAATCACCCCCAAATGATTAAGGACAACCTTCCTATAAATATTTTATAGGAGGTATTGGCCTCCACTATCAGATATCGAATTTTAAAAGTTCAACTTCGGTATTTTCCCGCCCTAAACGTGGTGTAAATATCAGTATAACCTCATCTCCTTGAACGTCTTCCAGTAGAGGATGACTACTAAACTTCCTTGGTCGACAAGTTTCTTCATAATTGAGAAGTTGTCAATGTTGACCGTGATGACCATCGGGTCATCCTGGGTTGGGTCAATGGCCTTAAAGGCTTCATCTGTGAAGGTGATGGGAGGCATCCTAGGTATAGGAGTAATTGAGGCCGAGTTCACAGACTGCATGGCTCGAAGATGCCCTTTTCATCCCGAGATCGAGCTTAAGAGAAAAACCGCTGACAATTGTGTTGATCACCTCCTTTGCATCGTGGCATGATTGTCCTCCTGTAGGGCTAACTTGCTCGGGAGCGCTTCTCTAGTTGTCTCATCATCATGGGTCTGTCGGGGATAATAATTTTTTCACCCCTCTTCTCTTCTCGGATGCTTCTCTCTGCGCTATGGAGAGTGATTTGTGGTGCGGTTGTCACTATGTACAAATCTGCATAAGTGACCCGCTTGGATAAGCTCCTCTATCTTATCTCTGAGCGTCTTCCTTGGTTATATGGTCGAAGTTCTAATGACAGAACTTCCGAGAAGTGTCTTCATCCTTAGGACTTTGTACCTTTCGGGGGGTAGGTATCCTATCCGCATTCAATGCCTCGTCCATAATTTTCCCTCTATCGGCGTTCAAGAAGGTGTAACTATGGAAACAAGGTCCTTAATTCTCCCTGTATTTGGCACTTTTGTCGAACACAGGTCGACCACCCTTCTCTTTCTCTTTTCCCTTGTCCATATTGGTATTGGAAAAAACTTGATTTTTGTACTTACGAAGTTCCTCCAACTTCATGAACTTTGTTGTTTGTTGTCATAGCAAGTCCAAGTTAGTTGTCAACTTCTTCGACAGACTATTTGCAATCAACCCTAGTCTTAAGGTAATGACCATGTGATGCATGAGCACATCCAGACTCAAATTTCGGATGTTCAAGGGAACCTTGTTCAACCTCTCCATGAACACTTGGAGGGATTCCCCTTTTTCCTACCGAATTTCCCAAGTCTTATGGAGGTTAGATGTTGTGGTCGGCTAGTAGTAAGTTGTGTCCCAAACTTAGACATTAGTATCTCAAAGAAATCCAAAGTTGGGGGAGCCTTGTAACCAGCTCAACGCTCCCTTTTCAAGGGAGGTAGGGAAGACTCAACATATCAACTCCTCATTCTTCTGGTGCATCTGGTCATCCCCCTTTGTAGGGAAAGGAGCAGTGTCATCTACTTGGCCTCTGTCATCCTCTTGCTTTCCATATGTCTTGTTTTGCACCATTTGACTCCATTGAATATAGAAGATAATAATAATGATGATCACTTCAGGAAAGAAGAAATCTATCCTACTTCTTCTAATGACATTGATTTATCACTTAAACTTTAGTTTTGATCTTATTTTAATATGAGTAATTATCAATGTAATTTGTTTGGTGAGTGATTACTCTCTTATTTTAATTATCCCAATACTTTGATATTTTAATGTCAAAGTATATTTCAAATAAAGAAAAAACTAATTTTTAAAAATAAAAGAAAAACAAAAATTACCAATACTTGGTGAGTTAAACTTTAAAATCTGAAATAAAAGTTGTTCCTCGTTAATGGTGCCAAAAACTAGTTGACCTAATTCAGAAAGTGTACCAAGTCAAAAGTAACAATTTGTCTTCAAAAGACGGATATCGAACACATAAGGAACAGTTCTTTTAAAATTTTAATGTATAACATTCACTAAATATTGAACAATGTGCAAAAGCTTAATTCAGAAGATATTGGGCATTGTAAAAATAGATTTCCATGAAAATTAAAGAAAAACAGAGTAAATGATTAAAAGAATTCAACTGATAAAATTGGGATTGAAGTTAATTTTTCTCACTCTTCTAAATCATTGATGAATTGAAACATAATATTTTGAATTAATTGATATTTAGGCAACATATAAGAGTCTTTCATATTGATGTCCCAGTTCTGAAATTATTAAGATTATTTCCTAAATATTGATGTCTCGAATATTTAAAAAAAATATTCTTATCATTAAGAAAAAAATTTATACAACAATTGATATATTCTAATTTATGTCTAGTATCAAAACATATCAAGTATTCCCATTTAGGTCAGATTCTTAGATGTACTTTTTAGTTAAATCCAAGAATCAAGTTCTTGAATAAAAAGTCAAGCTTTAAAATACAAGAATCAAGTTTGTGAATAAAAATTCAAGTTTTAAAGCACAAGATGCAAGAATGAAGTTCATGAATAAAAATTCAACCTTTAAGCACAAAATACAATAATGAAGTTCATGAATAAAAATTCAAGCTTTAAGTAAAAAATGACAATACCAATATCAAAGAAGAATAAAATATCATATATCAATATTACTAGGATTCATAAGAGTTTGAAAAGATTACATTCAATAAAGGAATTAGCCACTCATGGTGGTCATTACATGCACCAAAGCAAAAGAAAGAGATATTTAACCGTTGTTTCCTAGGGTTTCCTCCTTTTTCTATCTACCTTACACCCTTATTTAACCTAATCAGGCTTGGGCTAAGTGACACCTCTATTCATAATATATCCCTTTGTTTCATCTTTCATTAAATTCCTGAAAGTAACACAAAATTGGGAATAAATAATTCTATTAATCTCATAACTTCAAAATATATTATTAAATTCTATTTTTTCAAATTAAGTTTGACTCAAGCTTAATCAAATATTAAAATCAATAGATGTAACTTTTTTCATGAAATTTCACTAAATAATGACACTTAGCGGGACCACTCAGCATGCTACAAAAGGTGTTAAAAAAAATCTCACACTCTTTACTAGTTTTGAAGAAATAGTTTTACACTCTTTAAGAGTTTTGAAGAAATAGTTTTAGAATAGTAAATGTCAAAATTCTCAAGAATGTAAATTATATATATATATATATATATATATATTATTTCAACTCACTTTATATTCTTTTTAAGTTTCTAAAATTATTTGTCATCCTTTTTGTACCGTTCCGTATCAGGGCGTTGACTAAGTCAAGGTCAAAGTCAACAACTGGAAAGTCAAAGTCAACTCAAGGTGTCGCCCAGGTGTAGAGACGCCAAGAGGAAGCGTCGCCAAGACAGGACCAGGCGTCGCCAAGGCAAGGCGTCGCTCGGATGGAGGCGTCGCCAAGGCCAGGCGTCGCCTGGGTGGAGGCGTCGCCCAACCAGGGCGTAGCCAAATCAAACAGTGTAAAAGTAAGGCAATCACGGTGTGGTTCCCCGATACCCATGGGTAGGAAAGACCATGGAGGGAGCGACGCCGTGGGAAAGCCTCAGGACCCGATATCTCGGGAAAGTGATAA
>Ga0123342_1009534_pt1 | contig 11590 bp, 6 predicted proteins | sample Turbeawhitnodule_FD_89960 | JGI IMG/M metagenome (GOLD analysis project Ga0123342, IMG submission 89960) | Root nodule microbial communities of legume samples collected from Mexico - Turtle bean Mexico white nodule | ecosystem: Host-associated > Plants > Roots > Nodule | place: Mexico: Nepantla... | reverse complement strand
TTGACCTTCTCATTTTTGTTCAGGCACAAGGGAGTGGTTACTGACGTAGTTGAAGGCACTTCAAAGTTATATGTTGCATTAGACGATGGGAAAGTGAAGACCTTGGATCTCAGGAAACAGGGGGTCCGTTTTGTTCCTCAAAAGCAGAAGAGATCAAAGACATGAACTACTCTTGTCCACCACCCTTAGTAATCATTTATTGTGGAGACTTTTCTTAATTGACTTTGAAGATTTTTCATCTTTGAGGCCTCTTACTGAATTTATATTCGTCGCCGCTCACATTGCCGCTGATTTTTGGGTGAAGCATTCTCGATTGGAGCAAACTTAGGTTTTCTAAGAATTAACCATTTACATCAGTCCTCTTTCTGGGCTTTAGGTTCTCTCGATTGCGAGTTAGATTTTTGTTGCTTTTTCTACATGTATCTGATTTCAAAGTAGATTCTACCTATGGTGTATAGGTCATCATTTCTGTAGAATAGATAAGTAAAGGCGAAGGTGTTAGCTGTATGATTAGTGTTGCTAGTTGTTTTTGTGAGTTCAAGGCTTCATGAATTGAGATATTTGTCTTGAAAGATGAAACTGTTGTCATGTTGTTAAAGTAGATGGTAGTTTACTTCTACCTTTTCGCCCTTCATATTTGCACATGCATCCACTAAGATTCTCCTTCAAAACAAATAGAAACAGGTGCTTGGGTAGGAACAAAACTCGATAATCAAGCACAGGTGAAGACGATTCTGAAAATTTAGGATAGTGTTGAATGTCTTGTGCTTTTGTACTAACTGTCAAAGTGGCGTGTCACTGCTATTATGTTAAAACCTTGTTGAAATGTACAGCTTATATTTCTGCTGCCCTAACCTGACAAATTAGATATGTTTTTGTCATTTTTAGTATTACTATTACTCGTTTGCATAAAGTAGTGAAGGAAATTATAACTACTAGGAAGTTACAATTTTGTAGTGTTAAGTTTCAATTTTTTCCCATCACATGTAAGAGTATTTTTTATGCTAAATTAAAACGAAAATTTAGATGGAAATGAATATTGTAGATTGCAATTGTTTTAATGATTAGAATTGGACAATTTCTGATTGATGGACAGTATTCAAATTTGTAAATTAATAATGTGTTAACATTAAATTTCACTCTTTCGCATGCTCTTTTTGTGCGAAGTCAATCCTTTAATTAGTTTTTTAATACTTATTTTTAATATCTAATGATAACTATTTTTTATATTGAGATTAATGTTAAATGGTAAATGACTATCATTCCATTTAACATGTAGGTAAAAATCCCTTGGTTATGGTAAATGATGATATAGAAATCACAGACCTGATTACATTGTCAACATATTTTAAATAAAAACAATAAAAAATACTTGTTACTTTATATTATTTGTAATTTCTTAATCCATGGAGACATAAGCAATATGGTGAGAAAGATAACAATTTCATACCTAGTTAAAAAAAAATTAAACAGTAATAATTCAATTGGAAAGCATAAGTAAAAAAGGAACTCAACTTAAATATCCAAATTATTAAGTATATGTTATATAAATAGAAACTCAATTATAAATATCCAAAGTCTATTATATAATGGAGTTTTTATCTACAGTGAGAACAAAATTCACCCACTCTTGTGTGGGCATATTTGTATCAACATAAATAATATTAATCCTTGGTTAGAATAACAATGGGATGCTTCTCTTTGCACCCCATTATTTTCGGAAAATATCATTTTACCCTTTTAAAAATAACTTCCAAAAATTCTTTTTGGAATATCTCCAGAACATATTTTCTAAAACATTAATTTATTCTGGAAATTAAAAAAATTGTTATGAAAAGGATATTCTGAAATATTTTTTCCCCTTCCAGTTTTCCTATTCTAAAAATACACTTTACTTACAGAATCCTTATTCTGAAAACATAAATAAAATGTAGGAAATGTTCGGATGCAGGAAGAAATACCCGTAATAATGGAGTGAGAAGTTTTGGGTTAATGTTTATGGTAGAGGTGGGCCTGGCCCGTTTGAAGTGATGGTATTTGATTTGAAGAGTGGTAGAAGAAGGAAAGAAGAAGAAGAGACATAACATACAGAGAGAAGAAGAACTGAAGCTATGAATGCCCCAGATCGTTATGAACGTTTCGTCGTACCTGAAGGCACCAAAAAGTAACTAATCCTTCTCTTCCTTCCCTTCATTCACACTTTCTGATTCTCATTTCTTCACTCAATTTTCTTCATAGGGTCTCTTACGAGAGGGACACCAAGATCATCAATGCCGCTTCCTTCACCATCGAGCGAGAGGAACACACCATTGGCAACATCCTCCGCATGTAATAAACAGCTTTCCCTTCACTCCTCATTTCAATTCAATCACCGCGAAACCCTAACTTTTCTTTGTTGTTGTTGTTGACGATGAATTGATGTTCAGGCAACTCCACAGAGACCCTAACGTGTTATTTGCTGGATACAAGCTTCCCCATCCTCTTCAGTACAAAATTATTATCAGGGTGAGATAACGAATTCTCTTGTCATCGTTTAGCTTCAATTTTATTCTTTCTTTTGGAAAGTTTCGCAAGTTAGATTTCAGTTATAAGCTATTTGGACCAGATGTAGTGTAAGGGCAAAGAATAAGAAGACGCAAATTCTAGTTTAGTTGGAAATGAGGATGCACTGTGTTGTTGTGTTATGTTAGAATTTGAATAGAGAACTCGTCTAAATAAACTGAACTGATGTAGTATAAACCTAAGAGGAAGATATATGACACTGGGTGTGAATATGGTGGAACTCTGGTATGGCTTGGAACATGGAGACACGAAATTTTTTAATGATCATAATTCACAGCATTGCTATGGTACAGAGAACTAAAATGAAAATTGGGGTTGCTGGAGAGAATTTATATTTTAAAAGGAGCATGACTTATTGTACACTTGATAAAATGTTAAAAATAAAAATTTATCTAATTAGAGCATGCAATTAAAAATATAAGCATGCAATTAAAAATAATCAGATTGTGTATGCAGTGTCGGACAAAGATTGTTTACGACCTAACATGTTTATTGTTTGGAGGTGGCTTTGGTTCATGGTTTTAGATCCATTTGGTTGCCTCCATCTTGCTCTATTTTAATATTTTGATATGAAGGTATTATAGTTTCTTATTTTCCAAGAACTGGGGAGTTCCCATTTTTTTTATGTGAAGTGATAGTTATTGAGCATTATTTGTTTTGTTGCTTTTGTTGCAGATACATACTACTAGCCAGTCTTCGCCAATGCAGGCATATAACCAGTCTATTAATGATCTGGACAGGGAACTTGATCATCTGAAGAATGCCTTTGAGGTAATTTTTGTTCTTCTTACTGTGCATTATATCCAAATTCTATGACCTTTTACTCAGGAACTCTTTTAACTGTTCAACAGACTCGGCCATTGCGACCACACCATTGTTTTACATGGGTCTCACTTCAATTTTCTTATCTAACCTAGAAAGTATTTGTAGATTTTTGAAGTTAAACTTGGATCATCTGTCTCTTTGGTGTCTCCAATGCTTACTTTGGACCTATCGATAAATTGGAGACTGACTTAGGTTTAGGGTTTAGAAATATGTATATCTAATTAAGGACATCTATGCCACATGTGGGACTCAGACATAGATTTTGCTTAATCTGGGAATGCAAACCTCTTCAATGTCAGATAATTACCAATTAGCTTTATGGGGTGACCTAATAGCTTACTTCAAACATCATTTATATCATTCTAGACCGTGGAATATTGGATATAGTTTTAGTGAGCAACAGTACTTCTTAAAAATGATTGTAGTAGTATAAATGGATTGTATTCAGTATTCTTATTTGCTTTTTTCTTGGGCCGGTAGTAACATGTTCAAAAAAATTATTTCAGGCAGAGATGTTGAAGTTTTCAAGGGACTATTGATCGGAGGGTGTCACGTTACATGCCCTAGCAGATATTTTTGAAATAGTGAATCACTTATGCTAAATGGAATTTAAATGGGCTGTTTTGAGCATTTTGGGAGATTTGTTATATATGGTTATGTCGAAGAAATTTTAATATTTGTAAACAGTTACTTTATGCTAGTTATGTCAAAAATTGGTAGTAAATAGCTGTATGGATGATATATACAATGGACTTGGTGCGGAATTATTTACTGTGCCAAATATATTCTGCTGAGGACTTTCCGTGACGATTGATCACTTATATTGGTAAAGATTATATAGTGATGATTAATCTGATATATATATATATATATATATATATATATATATATATAATATGTAAATGATAAAGAAAATTTTCACACAAAATGACCTCAAATAAAAAATACACTCCTGCTGCCACCATCAAGCTGTTTGGCAATGCCTCACTTCGTGTAAAAAATGCTTGCTTGCTACACTAAATTTCAGCTGCTGCTTCCGAATTGTCTACCGAATGAATAGCAAAATGACTCATTAACCTGTGACAGAAATAGCGATGGAGTTTCCGGTTGTGACTGAATTGTGAATTTTGATTTTCTTTACCACTTTGATGGAATGAGTTGGAGATAGATAGTTATGTGAGAAATCATTAGTAAATTTCTGTATGATGTTTATACATAACGGACTTGGTATGCAATTATTTTCTGAGATATTCTTTTGTTGTCTTCCTCTTGTTGTAAAGTCTATTAAAGAATTCATATTTTTAGAAGCAAGTATGTTCTTGGATTTACCTATAATTTGTGGAATGCTTAGTACCCATGTTCTGAATGCAATTTTTATTGATTGTAACATTCTGATTAAATCTATCAAATTGTACATTTATCTATACAATTTTCACAGTGGTTTCTACCAATTTTCTGTTTCTCCTATACAGTTTTATCTGTTCCTACACTACCTATCCATTTACATCACATCTACTACATGACAGTGAAGTCCTCATCAAGGCCATCTATTTCTCCTCTAATTTTGTGCTGTTGAATTATCAACACAGACACTGACTTTGAGAAGTCTGGTCCTGAAAGAACATCCCCTATTGGTCCCAGTTCTGGACATTGTTGCCAATCATTCATACCCTTTGTCAATATGGAGTTTGCTCCACCTTCTCTTCCTACAATGACCAGTGAGTATTCCCCTTCAAATGATTTAAGAGTAGAGAAAGTCTCTGATGCATTTGCAAGATGCTTCTCCAAATACGCAATGCGTCCTCCAACTATATGCTGTTCATAGAACTGTGCAAAACATTCATCGTCTAGTCCCATTTCCTCCTCCTTTTCTGGGAGGCTCACCCTATAAGCCGCAAGTCTTGTAGATTCTGCACTGGTATCTACCAGGAATCTTATCACTGTCACTTTCACTCCCTGATGCCATGCCACACGACCAGCATAACAAAGTGCCTCTCTATCATCTTTTCCTCCAATGAATATTGCTGCTACTTTAACTGATGCCTCAGCCCTTGATATTTTCTCAAGGGATCCAAAACCTCTGTTCACTAGAATTCCCACCGAGCAAGGAGAATTCTTCAATAACTGTTTAACAAAATGTCTATTAGTGCACAAACTACAAGCTCTCTGAGCTAATATAAACAAAGTATTAATTTTCCCTGACATTACCTTTCGAAAAATGATATTTTTTGACAATTTTTGGAGTTTTTATTTGTGATGGTTTATAAATAAATATATATAATAAAAAGTAAATTTGTAATTAAATGATATTAAAAAAGAACAATGAGATATTGATAACCTGCTCCACTATGCAACTTCTAATTCATGATATAAAAAAATGTATTTTTATCATTTCATACAAAATTTAAAATTTTAGGCAAAGAAACATGGTTGTATACTGGAGTAAGGTTGTCACTGTATCATTTTCTTATGAAATATGAAAAAGAACAAAGATATATTGACAATCTGATCCACTATACAACCTCCATTTGATGATATAAAAAAATGATATTTTTGTCATTTCATACAAAATTGAAATTTTAGGCATAGAAGTAAGGTTGTATAGTGTAGCAAGGTTGTCAATGTATCATTTTTCTGTGTAAAAATAATAATATTGAAAGTTGTAATGTAGTTGTATAAAAAGATGTATCATTACCCTTACCTTTCGGTTCACATATCTGAAGCCAGGATTTCCAGCATCCAATTTTCCATCCTGACGCTGGGTCCTGTGGAATGGAAGTATAATGAGGGCAATCATCAAGTCCTCTGCTAAAACACAGATGTTCTGTGCCATGTTATGGATTGTTGACAGTGCCATTGTTCTTTTGAGAGTGATACCATCGCCATCGTTATCTACATAGGCTTGAAACGAGTTGGTTATTTGCTCTCTCATCTCTATCACGGCTTTGTCTTTTATAGTACTAGTTTGTACTCCTTCACCACTCTCCATTGTTGCTGCTATATGTTCAGTTAATTCAATAATTTCTGCCACATATATCTGAATGCCAGGGTCTGATATCCCTCTTGAGATCTCCATGAAGTTGATGGAAGCAGGAACATTCTCGAGTCCGTGAAGGCACAAGAATATTCTTAGCTCACTTGATGGCTGCAGCAATTGGAGGGCGTTGGTGTGAGTAGGTGCCCTTTTTCTGGCACGTTTGATGATATGTCCCACAACTATTGGGGCATGCACCACTGTGAAAAATAGTGTTACCACCGACGTAATGCCCGTGGAGGAAGAATCGGTGTGGTTACAGTTCAGCTGGTAATACAGGAGAATCATAATCAAGTCACGAGATGATCTTCATTGCTAAACATGATTTCTGTTAAAATTATGAAAAAAATGGAGTTGCATTGTAAATCAAGGATGCAGATGGAGTTGCATTGTCATACTTTTCAGTTAAAAACGTTTCACTTTTGATATCTTAACCAGTGTCATGCATAGCTTTGTTGAATGGTTTATCTTGTCATTTTATTTTTTTCCGAATAAAAAAGAAAAAAAAACACCTTTTCCTAACCAATAATAATACATTGAAACCAATAATAAGAAAAGAAAACGTCTTTTCCTAACAATAATAATACATTGAAACCAATAATAATACATTCACAACCTCGTCTATAACCTATAATTCATGATAACCTATAATTATAAAGAAATAATATTCTCGTCATTTCACAAAATAAAAACCCTATAATTCATGATATGAAGAAATGGTATTCTCATCATTTCAAAAAAAAAAAAACAACCTATAATTCATGATATGAAGAAATGGTATTCTCGTCATTTCACACAAAAAAAAAATCTTTAATTCATAATATGAAGAAATGGTATTCTCGTTATTTCACAAAAAAAAAATGAAACTGTAGACTAGTACGTTATCAATATATCACGAAAGAAAAATGATACATTGACAACTTCGTATACAACCTATAATTCATGATATGAAGAAATGGTATTTTTGTCATTTCACTCACAAAAGAATGAGACTGAGACCCGTACAAGTTGTCAATATATCACGAAAAAAAAATGATACATTGACAACCCGTATACAACCTATAATTCATGATATGAAGAAATGATATTTTCGTCATTTCACACACAAAAGAATGAGACTGTAGACTAGTACAAGATGTCAATATATCACGAAAGAAAAATGATACATCGACAACCTCATATACAACCTATAATTCATGTTATTAAAAAATGGTATTCTCGTCATTTCACACAAAAGAATGAGACTGGAGACCAGTACAAGTTCTCAATATATCACGAAAGAAAAATGATACATTGACAACCTTGTTTCAGTATACAAAGTTGTTTCTTTGCGTAAAATTTCAAAATTTATATGAAACAACAAAAATACTCTTTTTTATATCATCAATTAGAGGTTGGATAATATAGCATAGTGTCATTATATCATTGTTATGGCATGCATGGATCATGCAATGCAATATGCAAGTAATAGGCAATGAGGAAAATACTTGCCGCTTTCATTGCCATGTAGATTTGAAAATGGCCCTTGGTGACGAGGAGCAATCCGATCAAAACAGACTCCTGCCAGTGAAAGTCAAGCATAGCCCCAGAAATAAGCGTCCCAATAACTTTCCCTGACACCACTATGAAAACCGGCACAATAAGCCTTATCCAAGTTACAGGGTCTAGAGGTTTCAGCTTCGTGATATCAGCACAATACCCCACCCACAAGAAGAAGATCGGGAAGAAGATCGTCGTCAACAGATAGTTGATTTTGCTGATAATCCATTTCGAAACTCTTCCCTCTCTCGGAAGACAAATCCCTGTCATGAACGCACTCAGAACCGGACTATAGTCGTACATCGTTGATGGGAAACAAATCATCGCCATGAATGCAACTGACAGCACCAGATGAGAACCTTTCATGGGTTTCCCTTCAGGATTCTCGTTGTTCACCCATTCCATGAAAATCGGCGACACCGCCGCCGTGAACACCGTCTGCACCACCACCGCAACGCACATCATTATGGTGCTCTTCACCGTCCTCAAACTCTGGTGCGCGATGCAGTATATATCGTTCGGCATGAAAATGTAGCAGAGCGAGAGAATCACCAAGCAGATCAAATCGGAGTGCATTCCCGCAGCGATCACAAGCTTTCCGATGTCCGATTTCCCTATCTTCAGGCTCGTTATCACGCGGGTCAGAACCGGAGAAGCCGAACTTGAGAGAAGCGCAGAGAGGGACATAGCAAACGCCAATCCGTTGTAGTGCGTGAAGAAACGTAGAAACGGAGTGAGTGAAAGAGATATCGCCATGGTGCTGAAAATGGCCCAATAAGCAACTTGGGCCTCCTTGTTGGGCCTTTTGAAGAGCGTGTAAGGATCCAACTCTATACCCAAAGCAAACATGTAACACATCATCCCAAAATCAATGATGAATCCAAATGTCTTGTTGAATTCTTCGTACAGTTTTCGTAAAAATGGAATGTTCCCCATCACTATCCCTACCTGCAATTCATCACAAACACACTATCAGAAACAACTTTTCGTTTTTTCTACGAAAAACGATACATTGACAACCTTGTTCCAGTATACAACCCTTTTGTAAGACAAAAATATCATCAATTAGAGGTTGTATAGTGGAACAGGGTGTCAATATATTAGATGTTGTTGTGACAACCTTGTTCCTGTATACAACCCTTTTGTAAGAAACGACAAAAATATCATCAATTAAAGGTTGTATAGTGGAGCAGGGTGTCGATGTTGTTGTGACGACCTTGTTCCAGTATACAACCCTTTTTGTAAGAAACGACAAAAATACCTTTTGTTTATATGATCAATTAGAGGTTGTATAGTGGAGCAGGGTGTCAATATATTAGATGTGGTTGTGAGGAAGCACAAGAAGCTATCTTACAACTACGTCGGAAGTAATACGAGGTTGTGAATAGGGCTTTAGAAGGAAATGTAAACCGTTGCATGCAATCACCATGGCCATATACACCAGGAAATTTTTGCCTAACTGAAGAATGAGGTACCCTAGCTTTTCTGAGCATTGGGTTATCGCTATTGCCATAGTTGATCCAAGCTTATGTTAATTATTATTATGTTCTTCTTATTATCTTTTTCCTTTTCTTTTGCTTACCGTTACGTAGCAGGTTCTTTCTCATGTTGGAGCACGCGATTTTTCCTTCTCATTCTTCTTTTGTTCATTTTCATCATTTGTCGCCAATTTTTTCCCAATGTTTTTTTTTGGTAGAAGCGAGTGGTCGTGATTCATGGCTCGTTTTCAGGAGACAATGCAGGAACTCTCTTCCCAGTATCAGACATATGTAGACACTGCACGATGATGTTCCTAAACCGAAAATAATGGATAAATCACAAATCTTTTGTTAAATTTTCATCACTAATTATTTCTTCATGTTCCTATAATATAATAGAGTGAATACATATATTATAATTATGGATTTTTTCTTCGAATTATTAATTAAACCTTTTAGATCTTGTTAGATTAAAGGCAACATAATTTTTGTATTAACACTTTTTTTTTTCAGAATATTACAAATTTGAAGAAAAGTAAATGTTAGAAATATAGATGAATTAATTATAAATTTATGTGATTTTTCTTCTTCACAAATTGTGTAACTTTTATGCTTTCTCTTCATAATTTAAACCTCTTGTTCTACACACTTTGTTGCCAATTAGTTTTTCAATAATTAATCTTATTTATAGTTATAAAAAATATTAATAGTATTTTAAGTTAGCAAATAATTTATGTAGATACGACAATCTATTACAATTAAGTTGGTCCTCTTGTTGAGTAAAATGGTGAAATTTATCTGAGGTTAATTGTTGCTGAGTAAAATAGTAAAATTTATCTTAGCTTAATTGATTTACGACAACTTTCATCCCTAATTATTTCTATATGTTTAAATGCCCCCATTCCTATAATATAGTAGAGTCTACATGTGAATACATATTACCTACATATAATATAATTATGGATTTTTTCTTCAAAAGTAGTCCACGTGAGTACAAAATTAAAATTTATTGTATTTTTTAATTTCCACATATATCTTTTACAATTACGCAATTAAAAATTGAAATAAATATTTTTTTGAAATTTTTTCATATTTGAACAATTTATATTTTTTTAAGCAGAAACAATATTTTATAAACAATTAAAATCACTTAATTAATATTTTTTTACCCTTTTAAATTCACTTCCTAATCTAAACAAAACATCAATAAACTTCCTAATCTAAACAAAACATCAATAACATAAATAACATCCTAATCTAAACAAAACATCAATAACATCCTAATCTAAACAAAACATCAATAACATCAATGTGTTACATATCTTCCTGAAATTCACTTCTTAATCCAAACTAAACCGTAGCATTTTTTTTTTTACATGTTGACTGTTTATATAATTGATTTTCTTTTTCAATACAATTTTTATACTAAAAGTTATAATTTTAATTGTGTTCATATTTATTATTCCACAAATTTAACATTACACCAACCTAAATTCGCATGATAGCTACTTGGCACTTTCTTTAGAAATTTCAAAGAACTTAACGAGTTATAAAGATATATTTATAGATAAAAAAGACAGAACATTTTATTATATAAGAAGTATGTGGATTATATAAAAAGTGAAAGGCAATAGTATAAGAGTAATGATATATGGACAATTTACTCCACTATACAACTCTTCATTTATGATATAAAAAAAGATATTTTTGTCATTTCATACAAAAGTTAAAATTTTAGGTAAAGAAAGAGAGTTGTATACTAGAACAAAGTTGTCATTGTATCATTTTTCATAGTATAATGACAGAAATAAGGTAAATATGACAATATCTATTTCAAGTTTACCTACCAAATGATATCATTTCAGTGTGGTTAAGAATATATATCTATCTTGAGCGACGAAGATGTGCGTTCTTCTTCCAAGAGTTTTTTTGCCAGTATAGGACATGCCTCAATGCGAAGAAAAGTTAAGGAAGAAGGTAGAAGCGGCAAGGAGTGGAGTTTAGGACATGAATGAATCCTAATTGTTTCAAGTTTCTCGAGTTGGCTAAGGTCATCGCCCAAGGAGTGAAGTTCGGGACATGAGTAAATTTGAATTGTTGTAAGTGTTGCAGTGAGGTGCTTAAGCTCATTCTCCAGACTCGAACATAACAT
>Ga0123342_1009533_pt1 | contig 11591 bp, 9 predicted proteins | sample Turbeawhitnodule_FD_89960 | JGI IMG/M metagenome (GOLD analysis project Ga0123342, IMG submission 89960) | Root nodule microbial communities of legume samples collected from Mexico - Turtle bean Mexico white nodule | ecosystem: Host-associated > Plants > Roots > Nodule | place: Mexico: Nepantla... | reverse complement strand
GCACTTCCGAGATCTCCTCCAACGGAATCAAAAAGCTAGGGTTTTCCACGCACAAACCATTTCCGTTTCACACACTCTGTTTTTCGTTTTTGTTTTGCTATATTAGGTTCTGTTTTACAACACAATCATGATAGTCCCAATAGAATTCTGATTATAGACTCTTGTAGTACTTCACAATAAATATTTGTAGAAAAATAAAAACTAATTATGCAAACTCTCCCAAATTAAGATCATTGTCAAATTGTTCACGAATAACTAATACGAAGTAAGCAATAACTATTCACTGTCCAATCGTGCCTGATGCAAGATTACGAGTAATTTGACATGAAATTAAAAAAAAAAAAAAAGGATCCGAATTTTTTTGCTGTTTTTCTTCCTTTATTTTCTACGCAATCAAACAAAGTAGAGATGCAAGAGTTAAATCATTGATATCTGCTATATTTTTTAATCTCATTGATGTCTGCTACATTTTTTAATCTCGTTGATGTCTATAATTAGATAACATCAATGTCAAATGGTTTCAGAGAAAGATGAAGAAAGGGAAAATCAATTGTAATAAAAAAAATAGAATAGATTGAATAGGAAATGAAAAATTGGATACCTGTGATGCTAAAAGCAACGATGGCAGTCACAATGGTTAGAAATCGAACTTTCTTCTTCTGGAAAGCCATGGCATGGCAGTAACGGAAAACGAAATGTAAGGAATTATTTAGAAATTAGTGTAAAGTATAAACAATGATAAATTAAAGAGGCCTTCAAATGAAACCTTCCAAGAGAGGGAAGAATCTTAACAATAGATTCTTGGTTTGAGGTTCAGGTAAAATTATTGCTAGCAAGAGAGAAGCCAAATTGCTAAAGTCCACAACGTTAATGATAATGGGTTGTCTAATCGGCCCAACTACATTGTTTAAAATGGGCTTGCATTAGGCATTAAAAATTCATGTAATGAATTCAGCAATGTGTACGTTGGTTTCGGACAACTTCAATTATATAATCTTAATTATTAGGATAACATTAATGTAAAAAGTACTAACCAATATATATACGTCTTGTTTTCTATATTTAACGGGATCTGTATAAATTTTATGTAATATTAAATTAAAATTTTCAGTCTAATTACATTAACCTCACAATTATCCTTACGTATCATTCTTTTCTATCACGCTATCATTAAAACTATTTCATTTTTAGCCTCTAGATTTTATTTTTTTATTTTTTTTATTGAATGTCACCCACATGTTATATTCTCTCATAAAAGCTTTACCTTCATTCTTTTCTTTCAATAATTTCCACTTCCATAATGAAGCACCGATACCATAGGATCGATATGTCAGTCACGAAGTTTGTTCAAGATTGCAATTTCTTAGGGCGGGATTAACGAAAAGAATATTGCAACTTAAAATTTCGAAACATCGAAAGGAACAAAAAGAATATTGTGGGAATCATTTGTTACAAATTTGTCGAAAATAACTTCCTCCATCTGAGATTAAAAGAAGAAAAGGTACTCATTAGTGTAGCAAGAGATAAACGAAAATTCTAGTAAAAGAGTGATCCTTTATTCCCAGGAGATAAAAAGGATACAAATCTCACGGACCTTCTGCTAGTGTCGTATGTGTAAAGAAATGAATCTTAAAAGAACAATTATCATGGTTTGCCTGCATCAGAGATAATTGGGAAGTTATTCCGACAACGCGAGCCAAAAAATATCAAGCTTTTAGCTTCATACTTCCACATATATATAATTCAGTGATATGTATTTGTCGCGGCACATATACCATAGGAAGCCAAAAATGCTTCCTTATATTCTGACATAAACCTTGATGAGAAATGCGAGTTACCGAAAGGACATATGACTTAACCTCGGACTCTGAAAATGCATTTCAGCACTGAATATGCAAAATATTGCCATAGGCTGAGAATTTGATTGATTTAAGCATCATCCTCTTTATCCAAAGAAGCTGATAGATAGCTCAAGATGAATCCGTCTAGATCACCCTCAAGGACGGAGTCAGGATCTGAAACCTCATAGTTTGTTCTAAGATCTTTCACCATACGGTAAGGCTGCATCATACATAAAATAATAGTAGTTATTATTAAAATTAAGGTAAAATGCCTAGATCATGTCAGACTGCTAAAAAATGGGAGGGAGAGACATGTACAATCTCAAACCTACATGGAGAACATAACTACGAATCTGACTGCCCCATGTTATGTCAGTGAGAGACTCTGTATGTTGTGCATTGAACTTAGCCTGGCGTGCCATCTCCAGTTGGTCTAACCTTGACTGAAGCACAGCCATAGCTGAAGCCTTATTCTGATGCTGCGATCTGTTTTCAAATAATACCCAAAATCAAAACCTAAGAACACAACATAATTAATGGTTGATTGAGAATGCAAACAAGATCATTTCCTGAGGCATGGACGAGCACTACCCTTAAGGATTTATCTGTGTTGTGCAAGCCCCTCAGAGTACAATAGGAACTTCTCGGGTGGTACCAAGGAACACAGAACCAGCAAGCAAGCTCTCAAGAGCAAAGAACACCAGATAGGAGAAGAGAGGAGAGTGAGTGAAGGTGTATTTTGGAGGAGAGGAGAGGCACTTTTTGTAGGAATTGAAGACTTGACCTACACGGTCACAAACTCCCATAATCACCTAGGTTATGGGAGTTTTGGAGGAACGTTGAGTAGATAGTGGAGGCACATTGCAGAGAAAGGTGAGGCAACGTTCATGGAACTTGGAAGCAAAGGATCCCATAAACCTAGGTTCCAACGTTCACAAGGTCAAAAATTAAGGAAATCCAAATAGGCTTTAAAATTTATATAGCCAGAGGCAAAAAAGAAAAAAAACAAATAAACCAAGTGGTAAAAAGAACCTTGACCTTCTTATTGCATGGGGAAGGAGGGAATTGAACTAAATCGTGCATAGAAACCTCAAATGAGGTCCACAACTTCATGAATACGAGGATCACCTCCTTTGCTACCTAATATAAACCCTTTGAGTGTGTGTAATCTTAGGCAATGTAGGACTATATATCTTTTGTAATACTCAAAATTCACAACAATTCCCCATATATTGCAAAAGGTAAGAGAAAGAAGAAAATTTTGGATCTCGTATAAGAGGTAATGTATCGGAACTGGTATAACAAGTTATATGAACCAATCCTAGATTTAGAAACTTAACCCACAATATAGTTGGTATAACAAGCTATATGAACCAAAAACACTTAGGGTGTGCTAGCGATTAATTAATCACTTCCAGTGTTATCGCTATGTTGCGCTTACTACACCATGTACATGCCTAGTATTCATGAGTGTTCTACAAATCTTGCCAAAATCTCATGCAAGAGGACCCATTTGACGTTCATATAGGTGATTTCATCAAGTGTATACTGCAAATCACACATCACCCATAAGGGATATGAAAATCATTAAAAAGTTTTTTAGAAGTTCAAATTCCTTATACCACATAGAATTAAGTACAAAGTTTACCATCTCGATGACATCAAGCACTTTCACACACTACAGAAATGGACAAATTTGATTTCAAATCAATTTTAGTGCTAGTAAAACTAACAAGTGACTTGTTTTTACCCATATCAATAAAAAATCTTGGGTTTCCATCACTTGTTTGTTTACCAGAGCCTTGAGTCTAGTTCCCTTGATGTTTATAAAATCATGTTTCTTTGTAGGGTTTTCGTCAAAGGATCTACTCGATTTTGCTCTGACTTAATATAATCAATGGAATGTTTCACTCTTTAGCAACTGCTTTATCAAATCATGTCTCAATTGTACATATTTGTTCTTTACATTGTAAGTTTAGTTTTTAGCTATAGTTAAGTAAATGTGTGTTTTGAAGAAGAGGAGAGACATCTATTTATAGGAATTGGAGACTTAACCTACACGGTCACAAACTCCCATGATTGCCTAGGGTACTAAAGTTTTGGAGGAACGTTGCTTAGATAGTGGAGGCACATTGCAGGGAAGGGGAGGCAGCATTCATGGAACGGGAAACCAAAGGATCCAGTAAACCTCGGATCCAACATTCACAAGGCCAAAAACTAAGGAAATCTGGATAGGATATAAAATTTATATTAACCAAAGGCAAAAGAGAAAATAAATAAATAAACCAAGTGGTAGAAAAACCTAGACCTCCTTATTGCCCGTGCTGGGGAAATGGCAGGATTTCAACTGAACCGTGCACAAAAAGCCCAAATGAGGCTCACAACTTCATGCACACGAGGCCCACCTCCTTTGCTACCCACTTTGTCTTGGTATATAAACCCTTTGAGAGTATGTCATCTAGGCAGTGTGGGACTATATGCCTTTCGTAATACTCGAAATTCACAAAACACAACACAATCAATGTGTGAATATGTACACATATTTCTTACCTTTCGTTCTGACAAGTTGCAGTAACTCCTGTAGGAATATGAACTATTCTTACAGCACTATCGGTTGTGTTAGCATGCTGGCCACCAGGACCACCAGCTCGAAATCGTTCAATTCTAAGATCAGATTCATTAATCTGTACACGGGTAGATCCATCACCTAGGATTGGAATCACTGCCACAGCAGCAAATGAAGTATGTCGTCGCTTATTGCTGTCAAAAGGTGATATGCGCACCAGCCTGTGCACTCCTATTTCTGCTTTGGCATATCCAAATGCAAACTCACCATCTACTTTAATGGTAGCTCGCTGAAAAAGCAAATAGACCCATATATTCAGAAACTAGCAGTTCCCTTCAAAAGAAAATATAACATAAGGGAATAAGTGTCAAAGGCAAAATCTATGTTGAACTAGGCTACAAAAGGAAATGGAATCCTATTGGTGATCTTGCTTGAAGTTTAAATGCTATGCAACTTAAGCAACATAGAACTTGACAGTTGAAAATCAGAAACAGTAATCACATTAGAGGTAGGTAGCCATGGGCCATGCATGCAAGACTTTTGTGGAAAATTGCAAAATAATTTTAAAGTAAATAATTCTGAAATGGTGTGAAGAAGAACCTTGATTCCTGCAATCTCACCAGGCATTTCATCCATTAAAGTTACTTTATATCCACGCCGCTGAGCCCATGACTTATACATCTGCATGACCATTGATGCCCAGTCCATGCTCTCCGTACCCCCAGCCCCAGCTTGAACCTATATAATTATATAATAGTAAGCTTAAAAAGGCATATACGCATACATAACATAGGCCAAGTTCACTTCTTTCTAATGAAGCACGAGGGAAAAAATTGTTAAGATATATTCTAGTGCAGGATACCAACATCATGTTCTTAGACCTAGATTGATGGCTTGGGCATGAATAATGATAAAACCAGCAACGCCGTAATAAAAACTTTTAAATATCTATGACAACAACCTCAATGTAGCAAGAACAAGAATCTTGCTCCCCAGCAAGCAACGCCTCTAACTCTTTCTCTTTTGCATCTCTTCTCATGTTAAGCAAAACTTTCAATGATTCCTGAAAAGGGAAATACTCAATGCATGAATATATAAATCTGCATGTACTAGTAAGAAATGATCAATCTAACTCCTCTCTACAAACATTGAAAGAGAACAAATTAGTGTTCAACATCAATATATGTTTCCTACAAATTAGATCTACCACATAATACGTCGAGCCCTATAGATTTTCAAACATTTCAGTATGATGTTAAACAATACAGTGTCTACTTAAATTTTCTTTCTTGTGAGCAATAAATTACCAAGTCCTCACCGGCTTAAATTTTTAGTTGTGTTATTCTCCTCATCTCCACTCTACTTTGAACACCAAATCAAAGGAACATACGGGTCAGATTATTAAGCATCACACCCTTTTGTATGTATAAGACTATAAAAAAAAGGCGAATACATGCCTAGGATAAGATGAAGCGAGTCCCCACCGATTCCAAATCCGCATCATTCTCTTCGCGGGCAAGCTTTATCATGTCAATATGCTCAAGTAACTCTTGTTCCAATGCATTTACTTCTTTCATTTTCCCCAGGAGCGAACCATGTTCTCGGCTTATTTTACCTGCGCGCACCGGATCATCCCAAAGGTCTTCCTTACCCAGCTGGAATGATAACATATCCAACCTCACCTTCAATTTTTCCCACTGCCACCACAACACACACGATCAAGCTCTAACAAACGCAAGATAAAAATTTGTAAATCAGAACAATTACACTAATGCCACTAAAACAAAGACCAATCAGTACTAATTAGTAATTAACTACTTAATAACTTACTAAGCAATGATTAAAAAAAGCACGTTTAATTCAAGAGAAAAAAGGGTATTTACCTGTAAGCGGCGTTTGATCAAATTAATAGATTGAGCTACAGCGGCGGCATGACTCTTCCAATCGCCGTCGTTTTCGTCCAGAATGTTCCAATTATTGGCCAGAATTTTTTGGACCGTGAGCCCATCAGAGGTTGAGGGCTCGGTGGCGGCGGCCTCAGAGGCCCAAAAACGAATTTGGAGAAGCGCGTTAGAGAAGCGGGAACTTGGGATCGAATTTGAAGAGAAGCAAGGATTGGTTTTTTGTGGAAGGGAATGTGATGATTGGTGACACCAAAACCAGCATGAGGAGGCCAGAGTGTGATGAGACTCGGACGAGTTTCCGACGAGTTTGTGCAGAAACGGGGATAAGGCCTTAGTCCTAAGAGATTTTCGTAGTAAACATGTCATGTTGTAGCCCTTGTGCATGACAGACAATGCAAACAGGGAAACTAACACTTCTGTGAGGAGAAGAAAAGAAACAGAACCCCACTTTTCAGCTTCAGGACTCCACGAAGACGATGAAGATGCTCATGCTGCAGCTGAACCCATGAACTCCCCAACGGGTACTATGGGCCTACCATAGGGTTTCGGCTTCGGATTTTACTTCCTGCATTCCCCATGTTTCAACTTGCAACCCCAAAGTTTAGTGAAATGACTAAATGGCCCTCCATCCGAAGAAAAAGAGAGAACGATTGTGAAAAGAAGGTCGTTCTGGAAAGCTTATTTCAAAAAAACGCATTCCATAAGATGTTATACGTTCCAAAATATATTTTGAAAGTTCATTCCAAAAACTTTGTTTCCAATATTTTATTCAATTGCGTATTCCGAATAAAAGTTCAAGAATCAGTAATCCGAAATCAAATCACTTTAAAGAAGGCAAAATGGTTATTTTAAAAATTATAATATGTACCAAGAAATTGTGGGGTGCATGAAGAAAAATCCTAGAGTTTTATGTCAAGTAAACCCAGGAATTACAGCAAAGGATTGCTGTTTACACTTTTTATTAACATACTCATTTTTATATTTTTAAGAAAAATCTTCTTTCAGAAACTAACTTCTTGGATTTGTTTAGGTAATAAATAACAATACTTTCAGAAAACTATTGTGTTTATACTTCTAAAAACTAATTATTTACTCGCCTTTTCTCGTTATTTTGGTGCTTTTTAAAAGAAATCTATAACTGTATTTAGTGACTAAAACTCACTTTCTAGAAAATTAAATTTTTGATAATTTTGTTTTAAAAAATAAGCCAAACATGAACATATTTACAATACCTATCTTGAAAGAACTGCAAATCTCCTTGTATTAAATGTCCCCTAAATTTTAGCTGAAAAAAATTATAACTCAGCTCTTTTTCAGAAATATTTAAAAAAAAACTAGTCTTAAAACCCACAGTAGAAGATAACAATCATAACACTTTCGTTCGTTAGTATATATACTTTTGATTTATTTGTCACAATAACATAGATTCTACTCCTAAAATTCAGGTTGCTTGAAGACCATTAAACATTTATCGAATATAAAAGGTAGAGAATTTATGTATCTAAAATATAAGTTTCACATAAATAATGCATGAATTTTAAAAACAACAAAAATAGTATTAATTGAGACTACATGTATTGATTCCTCAAAAGGGCTATTTTAATTTACACGTTCATAGTTCCTTCATTTTTGTTTTCAATATTGAAACTGTACAAACAAACTAATTAGGGCTTTTAGATGTCTGGGAAATATATTTTGTTTTTGAAATTATGCTTTATAATAAGGGGAAAAAACGACACATCATTGCTCCAGAAAATTCTTGGCAAAATGTAAGTCGGCGTCGTTTTTGTGAGTATAATACCTGAAAAACGAGTTATTATGCTTATTGAAATTTTCGAAGTTACGTGAACAACTTTCTAGCTCAAAGTAAATCAAATTTGGATTCACCAATCACACACCGATAAAACCGGTCCGAATTTATCCATTTATCCAAATTGAGACTCTAAGCAATCACAATTCTCAAAGATATTTCTGTTCAAGACATGAAACAAAAGCCTTTACATGAATCAACCACATGACAAGATCTTCCTACAAAAGCTACTCTTAAAAAGAACAAAATTGACATATCACTTCTCAGCACCTGCACATGGTTTTGGCTTCTTCACAATCAGAACTGGGCACTTCACCTTCTGGGAGCAGTGATTGCTTACACTTCCAAGAAAAATACTGAAATTCAAAAAAGAAACCACACTTTACTGTACTATTCAAACATGCATAGGGAAACACAAAATGAAACAAACAATGGGACTCTGAAATATACTAATTTCATCTTCTGACTAAACTAAGCAAATTTTTAAAGAACTATAGGTTATCTATTTTAGCACTTTACCTCTTTATAAGTCCATGGCCGTGGCTACCCATGACTAGCAAATCAGCATTCAACTTCTCAGTCATCTCACAGATCACTTCCCTCGGGTCTCCACTCCCTATGTGTGTCTCCACCTTTACCTATGTAAGTGAACAAGAATTAAATCAAGAACTAACAGGAAAAAGGGTATGCTGATGATGACGATAAGATGGGTAATTCTTGAATCCAATCTCAAAAGAAGGAAGCAACATACGTTTTGGAGATTTTTACACAATCTCTTGGATTTCTCTATCACGCAATCGGCTACATCTTGACTATACTTGCGGATGGCTGCCCTTACCTCAGCAGAAAACACTGAAATTAACGAAACACAAGAATTATAACAATCTTGATTGAGAACAAGACTAATAAGAGCAACAAAATTGCCCTGAATAGGATATAATTAGGTATTAATATCAAAGTTAAGAAATCTAATTACCCTAAAAACCAATAATTGGTGACTAATGATTATAAAAGGAAAGAATACCTGGAGCTTCAGGATCATCCAATCTGTCTGCGGCACTTGCATAAGTTCCATGATGGGGCTTGACGTATAGAAGGACAAGGTTATCAGTGGAATTCTGGAAAATGATGTTCTTGAGACTCCAAGAAAGAGCGTACATGCTCTCATCGCTTTCGTCCACGGCCACCAGGACCCTACGTTCGTTTCTAGATTCTTCACTCATTTCAAACTTTCACCAACTCAACAACAAAGAACAAAACAATCTGTGAGTGACAGCACTACCAAAGAAGGACTTTATTTATACTACTCCACACTAACCATCACTACAAATCAATTAATAACGACTTTTGTAATTTTATTTCATTACTCGTTTCGTTTACTGTATTTTTTCTCAGTTTTTTATTTTACATATATTTTTTAATCATCTTTATAACATTTATTCTTTGGTCTTTATTTCTATAAATTTTAAAACAATTGTTTATTTTTTTTATAAAATATTCGATATTTGATTTTAATTTCTTTAAATATTTTTTGTTTTTATCTTTCCAAAAATTTAAAATCACTAAGTTTAATCTCAATTCAAGATAAATAGCATGAGTTTGGTTCTTATCCATTCAACCATACCGTAGGATTGGTTCGTGGTTTGGGGCGAAGTTGGCAGTAGCATTTGATAGAATCTGTTGGCCTGGTCAAGGTTTGGACTTCTGGTTTTCGTTGTTTTTAAAATGTTATATAAATAAGTGGTGATTGGTTTGTATTATATTATTATTTTTTAAAATATATGAATAAGTAATACTGTGTTATACTCATCAAATAATTTTTAATTTTTAAATATAATTAAAAGTAAAATGAATTTTTGTATTAGGTAAACTTTTCTTTTATCAGCCATAAAAAATAAATAGATGGGAATCACTTCCAACCCTTATACATAAAGAGCTAGCGTCTTACCAACCTCCTACTAAGGAACACTTCGAACTTAAATAAGGAACAACCAAACCAAACTCAAGAAAACATTAAATAACCAACCTCATACAATCCACTGGGTTCAAAACCCAGTTGGGGTATGTAAAGCAATTACAACATGACTTTGCAAAAATTCAAGACCAAACATTTACCTGTACCAGTGCGAATGCATCTACCACGCCCCTGTCGAAGGTCAAAGAGTTCCTATGTCTCTAAATTCCACTCATAACACCAATCAAAATCTTCGTCATTAACCCATCAGAAGCCGAACACAACCTAAATTGTTGAAAATTTATGGAAAGATCCTTGTGAATAACAAACGACAATCCAGATATGTAAACTAATATGAAAGATTCATCTTAATACTAATAATTATACTAAATTTATTTAATTCAATAAATTATACAATTATTTAGGTTTCAGATATCAAAATTAAGTTTTTTTTTTCTTTATTAGTGTCGTTGTTTACATTGGTAGAGGTTGGTGGTGAGAAACGACAAATGTGGATTAAACAAATACAAATGGTAAGTAAGATCACGTTCTCAGATGATTCTAACTAGCATGGTCAATTAACTAGCTTTTGACGGAAAATTAAACAATTGATTATTTTTCAGTTTTAATTTTAACTAAGGCTAGAAGAATAACTGCATAATAGAAAATTTTATCATATAGGTAGACATCAAACTTCATCCATTTCTCCCTTAATCCCTTCTATTTGTATAATTGTCATCCAAATTATCTACTCTCTTTTTTTATTACATGAAAAATAATATAAAATTAAAAAAGAAAATAAAAATATGAGAGACTGAATCAAAAAAAGCAAAAAAAATCTCAAAAAGTAACCTAAACTACTACATTCATGGTTTAAATGGTTATTATGTATAAATAATTCAAGTTTCATTTTACAGTTGCAATTTCAAAGTATATATTAATGTCAAGGAAAGCGATAAGTATAAACTCAATAACTTAAATAAATAAAAAAGTTGAAATTTAGAATGGGACTTCATTAGAGTTTATCCAACGTTAAATTAGTAAGGCAAATTCCATAAATTCGAAACAATAGCAGGAAATCTATGATTAAAAAAACTGCAAGGATCCTAAAAATAGTTTATCTTAACAACATCCCAGTGTTGAAGTTGAGAAGATGGGTTCGTTTCTCAAAAATTGGGGAATACAATGACTTGAGAATATCAGTTTGTGTTTGTTCATAATTTGTTCTTACAGCAGGGACCAAGAACACTCGAAATAGGTTAACAAGACTAATCCTTCAATCTTGGGCTGAATACTATCTTGGGCTGGATACTATCTTGGGCTGAGTATTTGATTTCTCTCCTCGATGGGAACTCTTGGCTTCTCCTCTCGGCTGGTGCTCTCAGCTGGTGCTCTCGGCTTCTCCTCACAACAGGTGTACCTGCAAGTCGCTTCGATGCCAAAGTCAGAAAAGGTTTAATATTCATCAGATAAAATCACTCTTACCTTTTTCTTACTCTGGACTTCTATTTATAGG
>Ga0123342_1009532_pt1 | contig 11592 bp, 6 predicted proteins | sample Turbeawhitnodule_FD_89960 | JGI IMG/M metagenome (GOLD analysis project Ga0123342, IMG submission 89960) | Root nodule microbial communities of legume samples collected from Mexico - Turtle bean Mexico white nodule | ecosystem: Host-associated > Plants > Roots > Nodule | place: Mexico: Nepantla... | reverse complement strand
TGTCTCTAACCATCAATTGCTTGGCCCACATGGCCAAGGCCCAAGTCAACCTACTAAAGGGACTTCTGAAAGGGGGAAAATGTACGTTTTTCATAATATCAGAGAACTCTCACTTGAGCATCACCGCTGACTTGAGCGTCGAAGTGCAACCGCAGGTACCCCCGCCGGCCGACCGAAGCACGTGAAGAGGTAGAGAGACTTGAAGAATTGGACAACAAAGGACACGGCAATCATTGCGTATCGACATGGATCAATATTACTCAGCCCCTAACATCCACACAGGTACAAAAACCGTTTGCACTAAATTGACTGATTGGTGGACCTACAAGAGGAGAAGGACTATTTTGAACTTTTTAGAACAGTTCAAAGGGAATTTTTTTTTCTAGAATCTATTCATGCAACTAACATCCCAAAAACAATTGATAAAATTTATAAGATGTTAGATGAGATTGTTGAAGAGGTTGACGAGGAGAAAATTGACCAATTTGTAATGGAAAATGTTGTCAATTATAAAGCTACTACATAGTTGAATCGTGAATCGTTTCATATCGTGAATAGTAAGATTCATAAACATTTAAAAAATATAACATAAAACATATAAAAATATAATTAATAATCACAACCATGTTCAAAAAGAGTGGTTGTATTACTGACCAAATTAGGTTAATATTATAATGGTTGGATTGGGTTGGGTTATATGGCCCAACTCCTTTGTTAAATGAAAGAAAACATTAAAATTGGGGTTATTATAAAACCAACTCAAGTGACCCGACCCAGTTCACACCAAAACCCAAAATAAAACCCAAGCCGCGATACAAAACCGTTTCGCGATTCATACAATTTGTGATACAATTCACACGATACGGGAGTAAAAATAATTATTCTTAAAAATTAAACATGATTCGTATTGCAGGCATCTGGAACCATATCGTACGATTCGTATCGTGAATCGTACTATTCGTATCGTGAATCGTACGATTCGTATCGTGAATCGTACGATACTTACTACCATGAATGGAAGTGCTTAGAATGGTAGATTCTAATGAGAAACAAGCCACGAGTTTCATCTACAAGGCAATGGATCGGGCTAAAGAAAAGATACAAAAAGAGTTTAGTGATGACAAGAAAAGGTACTTTAACAATCTCCAAATTGAAATTTCATCTTTTGATTTTACTTTTAGAATGAATTGAGATTGAACACTAATTCAAATTATTATTGTTCTATTTAAAGTTATGAAGATAAGTGGAATATTATTTGATGAAAGGTGGGACAACCAGCTTTGAAATTGCATTATTCTCCTAATTTTAAAGTTGATACAAAAGTTAAAATTGGCCTAATGCAATGTATACAAAAGATGGAGGCTAACCCTAAGGAGAAACATTTGATTCACTTTCAACTTCAAGATTTCAAAAACTAAGAAAAGCTTTTGGTAATTCCTTGGCTTGGCTATAGAGGCAATTGGGAAAAAGACTCCAACAACTCGGTGGGGGTCTTATGGAGATCAACACCCAAAGCTTCAAAGGTTTTCCATTCACATATGTAGTTTGAAAGGTAATTCCTTTGGATGTGAATGGAAGTAGAGTGTATTTGAGATTGCAAGATCTTAAAAATTGTGAAATTAAAATAACGGAAATAGTAAATTAGTAATCATTTATATGTATGCTTGCATTTGTATTTACTAGGTCCATATAAAGAAAATATTCTAGAGATAATTCAAAATTGGATGAGAAGGAATGTAGAAGATCACTTGAGGAGTTTAAACTTGACGATATTCTATCTGATGATGAGTGGATTATAGAAAAGTTTGAAGACAATAAAAATGTACGTTTACATTATGCCCCGAATTCAAATAGAGAAGATGAACACTTGGTTGAAGGTCAAGCCCAAGGCAGAGAATAAGAGGATGATGTTCTTGCCATCCCACCTCTACAAGGGGAGGATCTTCTTATTGATGTGCTTTGTGAAAGGCATGGCACTAATGAAGATCCCTTGATCTTTTTATTGTAATTTGAAAGATTTATATTAGATGTTCCTTGTTTAGGCTTTAGCCATCTAGGTGTTCTTTGTCTTGGGCTTGGTAGTTGGTATTGATAATTTGGTATTTTGTTTAGGCTACCTAGACTTAAGTAATTAGGGATTTAAGTTGTTTTGTTTGTCACTCATGAATTATGACTTGATTGACAAGCTTTCTTTTTTATGGTATATGATGAACTTAAGTTTGATTAAGGATTTTAAAGTGTGACCCTCTGACTAAATATTTTTTAAATATTTATATTATTTGTATGAGTACATATCTCATATCTATGTAGGAGTAGGATCTACAATATGTATTATGATCCTACAATCTCCAATTTTGTGAGCCCTTCACAATTCCAACCATAAACTCGATTTTGACTACCTTGGCTCAAAGGCTTATCTAAAGGAACAAAGTTGCCAATTAGATGTCATGTAAATTTTAAAATCAAACAGATTAACCTATTACTTAATATTAGAAATTAAATCATCTCTGAGAAGTAAAAGTTGTTAAGAGCAAAAGACCATCACTTCCTAAACTCACCTGTTGCCTAAAGATGTCAGCTTTTGCAGCACTTCTGGCCAAAATAAGAAGTCCTGAGACAAGGCGATCCAGACGATGAACAGCTGAGATGATCATGTCAAGGTAAAAATGCAAGTACAAAATGGATACAGTGAGACGGAGATAAGGCGTGCAAAAATATTAAGGGCAAGAAAGAAGCTACATTTTATGCTAATTGGAAATGTTAAACCATATCAACAAATGACATTTATCTCTATGATGATTATAAATTGTATTTCCATAAGGCATTTTTGGATACGAAATAGAGGCGCCAGCCCATGCTCAGCTTGAAGAATGCCAACAACGGTGTTCTTCCGATATTGACCGCATGGGTGTACCTATGTTACAGCTAAAATTCACAGCTTTAGCATATACGAAATTTAGAGCAAACTACCATCAATAAGTATATCACCATTACATAGGTATCTAATACAGAATTCATTAAAATTCCTGACTTCTTTTGGTAGAACTGAAGGAAATTATTTAAATGATATAAAGGCATCAGTTGTTATCTTTGCGTTTAACATACTATTAGAATTATGATCCACGTTTCAATCACAAATGGCTCTAGTATAAAGGGGTGTTAGAAATATATCTAAAATCCTTACTGTTTCCACACCTAACAGCTTGAACTTCAGGGAAAATTAATTCATGACCGAACTTATTCTCTGCATAATTATTTTACTTAACATGAGCTATCACAGTTTTACAACATACGCACTTCAATAATTCATTTGTTAATGCATACTTACAGGAACAGATGCCGGCTTACAAATAGTTAGCACATCTGGTTCTTTTTGAAGAATAAGAACATCACAAGCCATCACAGGTGGTTCATGCCTGAAATCTCAGTGGCATCAGTTGCAAGGTTTATTAAATCCATAGAATGAAACCATGAAGTTTAAAACCAAACCTGTGTAAGAAATGGCTTATCTTTTGAGATGGTCTAACTACGTATGAAACTGGTACCATCTCACCATCTACTTGAATCCTTCCACATTTCACTGCACTAACCTACAATGTTAAACACAAACAATCAATTAAGTAAAACTCTGGGGCAACATCAAGTTCACTGAGCTGAACTCAACAAGTGGAGTATGAAGTCAGTGATGGCATTTGTTCAGAAAAGTGTTAAAAACATCTATTGTAAATAAAAATAATAACAATAGTAATAATAACGATCACAGGACATTACTCTGGTACCCATTCTTTTCTTATGGATACTGTACTCGCAATGCATTTAATTGATTGCTGATACTATCCAATATAAAATCAAATGTTTATTATGAAATCGAAGTAACTATCGACGACTCACCAAGGGTACCAAACCTATCAGGAACCAGAGCAAATTTTACTACCTTAATGTGACCTTTTTGTTGAGTATTGTAATATTGCGAAAGGTTATACTCTAACAATGGATCGAATTTCAACATACGAAACAGAGAATGACTAGTACTTCAGTGTTTGTAGTAAATTATAGTTACGATTAGACAAATCATCAAAATCAAACACAAATGAGTAGGCGTGATTCTTACATAATACTCATAAGGTCGACCTTTAAACTCTTCAGCAAATAAATCGACAATGGTTTTTCCCGCCCACCGATTTTTAACCTGCAACAACAAATACACCATTTATAGGGTTTAATCGAGATTTTTACAACAAATAAAGAAGAGAGATTTTAAAATAATAAAAAAATTGAATAAGAAAAACAAAACAAATTACATGAGCGATGAATTCAAAGTAGTATGGTCTAACAAATCGTATTCCTGCACAAATTCCAACAAGCAAACAAAAAAAGGAGTCACGTTCTAAGTTCGTAGTAAATTTTCGTCCTTATCACTGGAATATGTGGAACGTCTTCGATACTGGAACGTTACCGTTTCGAAAGACGTAATCTTGCGGGTGCGGGGGATTCGCTGGAGTCTGCCACACGATATCCATGCCCTCCTCGCCTTCTCTCTTTCTCTTCATATTCCCCTTTCACTTGACGTAAAGAGAAGAAAGATTGCAATTTGGAAGGTAGTGGCTGCCAAAACGACAGTCTTCACAACGTCGTTGCGCCCGATTAGATTAAACGACACAATTGAATTGCGAACGCTTTTGCATGCCGTGTCGTTTCAACTTTGTTAGGTAATTTGGTGTGACATTTAAAAAATAATAAAATAGAAATGCACGGTTATTTCATGACCAAATAAGTTAATTGGTAAAATTAGGTCAAAAGTCAGTATTTTAAAAAATTTATACGAAATTAAAGTTATAAATTTCAGAATAGAATATGAAACTTGGTCCACTCAATACTAGCTTGTTATTAGCAAAATTTCCCTTGGATTTTATTAAATAATTTATTTCCTTAAAATTTGTTCACGTTACATTAATTAATCTAAACTATTTTGCATCCTGATGTTCACGAAAACCTCAAAAAAATACTTTGAAGAGAAGAAAAAGACCTGTCATGTCCCGTAAAAGAAAAATAATAAATATGAAAATATTTTATTATCACCGATATAAAAAAAAAGCATCATTAGAAACACACAATAAATTAACAGAAAAATATCTTAGCTGGATTCTTTGTAATAATTAACGCTGCGACAGAATTATCATCTCAATTAAGTAACAAAGCAATGACCTTACATACTTTAGGAAGTCAAAATCACACTCACGCCCAGACCCACCCAGAAGCAAGAAAAAGACAAAGTATCAAATTCCTACCATCTATTCTTTAATAATCTTAAATTAGTGTTATATTTTGGTATAATTCATACTATAAATACAAATTCTTATTTTTTTAGATTAATTAATATTTTTATTTTTTATAAATTAATAGTACTTATTAGATGATAAATCTCATGAACATTTGAGTTTTTTTTTATAACTGCATCAGTTTGCTCTATCAATTATAATTGCATCTATCAATTATAATTGCATCTGTCATTTCTGTTTTTTTTGTCCTCTATTAATAGAGTACTCAATAGTCTAAATAGGTATGTAATAATTATTAGATTAATAAAACATAGTCTTTTCTTGAATTATTTTCTCTTGTTTATTGTTTCTTTCTTTAAATGACATATATAAAACTAATATGGTAGTAGAGCTTTTAGGAGTTATAGTCTATTTTTGTTTCTTTGTTTTTCTCCTTATCATTTCATCATAGCAAGCCAAACCTTATACTATCTCATTAATCTCTCTAACATACTATCTCAACACCAATCAAAATTTGACCATTCTTCTCGTTCCTTCCCTATTAACAAGAACAATTATCATGAATAGGTACAATCTATGCAAACATCTCTGCGATCGAAGAGTAAGTTGCAATTTGTTGATGAAAGTCTCCCGCCAACACCCCTCAGTGATCTTATGCACGAAACGTGCTATCCTTATAATCAAATGGTGGTTTCTTGACCTCGCGGTGCGATGACAATTTCAATTCTTAAATTCGTTTAGTGGATGGATCTTGCTACTGACGTTTGGAATGATGTGTGAAATAGATTTTCGCAAGGTGATAGTTTTTGCATTGCGACCTTGCAAGGAGATATGATGGTGTCAAAATACTTCACAAGATTAAAAATGTTTGTGAGGTTTTAGAGATGTTTAAACCGTTGACACGATGTTCTTGTGTAAACCCATGTGGTTGTGGTGTTATTACTTATGTCAAAATCTATCAGACCACAAGCTACGCAATACAGTTCTTATGAGGTCTCAACGAACAATACAATCAAGTTTGATCTCAAATCATCTCATGTCATTGATCACACAAGTGTTCTCTCTAATCATTCAATAAGAACGAAAAATTTGAGACACCACTTCTCACTTACAGTAATGAGACTAACAAGGTGTTGATGAATACCGTGGTTGATTAACAAAATTTCAGTGGAAGACATGGTAGAGGTATGGGTCACGATTTTACTAGACGAGGTAAAAGGGGAAACAACTCTCGTTTTTGTACATATTGTGGCAAAAATAACCATATGTGGACACATGTTATCATAAACATGATTTTCCACTGGGTTACAAATTCAAGCAAGGAGCAACAAAATCTGTTAATACAGTTGCATTCGTTAATGCTCGTGAAGATGTTACTCCTTTTGAGGCTAATTCACCTAGTTCTAATATTCATATTTCTCAATAGCAGTAGAACAGTTTAATGGCTTTGATTCAACAATCATCTTCTCAAAGCCCTACTCTCAATCATATTAGTACATCTCAAATCAATTTAGCCAAAGTAGGTAAGTTTTATACTCACTAGGTATTAGACACAAGGGCTACAATAAAAATATTTTCTTCTCCATTCATAATATTTTTCCTGTACACTTTTTACCTAATGGAAATCAATTAAGTTTTAATTAATCTGATACAATTCAAATTTCTCCCTTACTCACTTTGACTGATGTTTTATATTCACCTTCATTCTAACTCAATTTGATATATGTTTCAAGATTGACCACACATCACAATTGTTTAACCATTTTTCAACCTTTTGTTTGTTTCATTTTTCAAACGCAACCTTGGAGAGTGATTGGTACAATAGAGAGATCACACAATGATGGAAAAACATCTAACCACCTCATTATTGACTAAGAATAATGGAGAAATTAAAGTCCCACAATCAACATTTGGGAGAAGAATATTACAAAAAAAACCTTTTTAGTCTTGTAAGAATATACAAGAGTAGCTTTGTAAATAAAATAAGATTAGAAAAATTGTATAGGACTTAGAATTTTTCTTAATTAAAAAAATAGATGCATAAGTGGGCTTAATTTGAACCTAATTGGGGTTTAACTTGGGAGTCAAAGCCCTCATTTGTGGAGTCAACATGCAACTCTTTCTATTAGAAAAGTCAAAACCTTAATTGTAGAGACATGGAAAGAGTGCAACACAACCCACTACACACCACCTGGCCAAGCAACAGGTGTAGGAGCGTTAAAGCTTGTAAGCACTTGGAGAATCAGATAATTGGGCAACGTGGGACTAGATTTGCATGGAGTGACTAAAATACAACTGTAGTTGCACTTTACACAATTAGTCTCACATTCCCTAATGTATGAAGTGTTTTGAATTCTAAAACTTAATTTCGTGCTATTAAATGTCTTTAAAATTGTTGATTCAATTTTCTTATTTTAATCTTGAATCAATGTTGTTTAGGCTTTCTTATTGCATGTATTAGTTTATGTCATGTCAATTTTTTCTAGGTTGTATAATTTCATTAAATAGCTTTAAATTTCTGAAACCTCCATGTGTTTGTCAGAGTTTTGTTTAGTCATTTATCTTGCCAACCATATAAGTGGTTATAAAAAAATGTTCAAATTTGTTATGTCTACTACATGTTTGTTGAATTTTTTAGGTTGTTTTCTTTTGTTATTTGAGATTTTCTTTTACTATTATTCCATTAGAAAAAATCAAAACTCATTTTCCTAGTTTTTTAAATGTTAGACGAGAGTCTTCCTGAAGGTATAACTGGCTCTAGAAGCGGGGGTTGAATAAAGGCCGAACTTAATTCAAGCACCAGAAAAATTATCAAAGCAAATACAATATCTAAAAGATAAAAGACAGAGACAGAAGTACACACATAATTTATACTGATTTAAGGTTTAGGCTTTCTTATTGCATGTATTAATTTATACAAGTATTTGACACATGTTATTATAATAAGTATTAAATGTGCCTATTTTCACATTATAGAAATATTAAATAAAAATAATTTGAAAAGGAACATTAGAAAAAGGAAAAAGAAGGGTAAATGATTTAAGCCATATCACATCACATGAAGTTAAAAAGTTTGTAGACTAAAGGGTCCCAACAAAAGTCAGACCAGAACAGAGACAGTGGTGTTTTGAAAAAGGTTGATTTAAATGGTTGAAAAAATATATATTGGAGAAGAGAGATGAAGACATAGATAATAAATTATTAAAGAAGAATGAGCATTAAAAAAAAGATAAAAAGGGGAGTTGTTATGACCTTATGCGCACATTACTGCATACTCTCCTTCTTATTTTCTTTTGTGAGTAGTGTGTTAATGTATGCAACAACTGCACACCTGTCTAACCTAAACACCTAATCATACCCTTCTCCATAAACCAATAACTATCCTTTTGCATTCTCATGCTTATTCTTCTTCTCCTCGTGGTGTTGTGTGCACCGCTCTTAACGGAACCATGCCTTCACACGGAGATCGCGAACCTCATCAGCCTTATGATTCTCAACATTGCACCGCTCTCCAACAATATCCCTGACTTAACTATGTCGGTTCCATTATGAAGAGGTAGCATTAGTTTTAACTTACTCAGTCTTCTTTGACAGAAGTACTAGATTTACGTTTTAGAGGAAACATACAAAACAAAGAGAATGACACTTAAAATAAGGAGGTTGTGTGTTAGTCCCTTAAAATAAGGAGTTCAAGGGGAAATAGTTTAAGGGAAAGTGTGAAGGATAAGAAAAAATTGGAAAGTTAAAATATTTTTGAAAGAAGTTAGAACAAAATGTAGGAAGAGAAAGAATGAAAGTTCACAATTCAAAATTCAAAACTACTCTGTCAACTACTTGTTCTACCAATTGATTTGTCAATTTAAAAAATGACAAGAACAATCCAAAAAATAATAAAATAAGAAGTTAATATAATGATAAAATGAGAAAAAAAATTGTACACCAAAAATAATTTTAAAAAAATCCTCTTTATTATCATATATGTATTCATATTTATTAAAATAAATTATATTTATATTGTAATATTCTATTGTATTATAAATTTATGTGTATTTGTATTTTTTAATTTGTTTATTAACTTGTGTATTCACATTTTTTTTAATTTTATGATAAATATATTATGTGTTTATGTTATCTAATAATCATGTAACATGTGGTAATTTTAAAAGTAAAAAATACAGATACGTAGATATTTAAAAATTACAAATATACATAAATTTATAATAAATTAAAATACTATAATATAAATTTATACTTCATTTTAATAAATATAAATACACATATAATAATTAAAAAAATACAACCGCGAATATAATCTTAAAACAATAATTAAGTAACTAAAAAAATAAGAGTTGCAGCGTAAATATGTTATGAGACATTAAATATTACACTAAATACAAACTTTCTACTTTAATTAGTTTATGATTGAGAAGTGTAATGATTAAAAAAATACATACAATTATGTAAGAGGTTCAGCTGAGTTGAATAATGAGTACACTAATGTAGAATTTTTTCTATGTATTCAATTCTCACCAATCAAAAATCACTGTAATTATAATGTTTCTCTAGTAATTCTGAAATGTTTTTAAATAAATAAATGATAATAATGCATGTGATATTATGAATAAAATACAAATAACAATGAACGTGATTTACAAATAATTTTTATAGAAAAGGGAATATTAGTTGTATCATTAAAGTTGTGTTTATCTTCCAAAGTAAGAAACACAATTTTTTTTTCATCGTCAATTAATAATGTGAGTCATTCAATTATTTGTTAGAAATTGTTATAAAAAAATGTCATTGATTATCTGAAAGAAGTACAAAACCGTTATAATTCACAAAAATAAAATGTACAAATGCATATCAACATATTTCATATAGATATTGATCCTCCCACCTTGATCAGTTAAGCAATCATTATAATTTTATTTATTGCGCCACATTATTCTCAGAACAATTTCACTGGATCCTTTCTCCTATAAAAAATGCATATGTAGCAAGTGGAATTGTTAAAAAATAATAGGAAAATACAAGTTTATTTTAGATAAAATGATACTTTAATTCACGGATCACACCAAAAACAAAAGAGGTAGATACAATATCACCAAAAGAAAATCAATGAAAATGGTGAAGTAAAAAGATAAAGAACCTATCACATAACAATAAGTCTCTAAATAAGAAGATGATTACACAAAAATTAGATAATTTACAGAGTATTTTTCATTTTTTTCACAATGTGAAAGAAAAACTCATCAAGTTCACAAAGAAAAAAGTAAAAGAATACCCATCTAGAGGATAAGTTTGACACATGATTAATTATAAGGAAATTTTCATGAATAATATTTCTACAGAGACATACCAAAAATGTATTTTAATTCGTATCTTTGTTTGATTTGTATAGCTCTTTTATTTTATCTTTTACACATAATAGTCACGTTAATTTACCATAATACTGTCTTCATTGGTTGTGCAATTATTTCAAATTTATGAAAAGTTTTCTAAATTTATTTCATTGCCAACTTCCAAAAGTTCAACCCACCCCTCGATATTTTTCAGTTATCAGACTCTTTAACTGTTAATTGTCATTTCTTGTTAATTCACTCATGTGTTGGCTTATTACTTTCTCACGTTTCTCCTATGATCATATTTTCAATTACCTGGTTTTAGAAACACATTTGAGTGATTTTGTGACATGCATGAGAGAGAGAGAGAGAGGGGTAATTCTCTGACGTGTGTGTGTGAGAGAGATTTAATTTGTGAACCAAACCCGTGAAAAATATCGAGGGTTTACTAAAACATCAATCTTAAAAATCCAAACCATTTCAATTCATTAACATTAATTTAAGGTGATACCAAACAAACAATATAAGAACACCTTAACACATAGCAAGAACACAATTTAAGGTGATCTTTTGTGATCGATTTTGTAATTAATTTAGTGACCGATTTTGTGATTGATTTGTTGTGACCGTTTTCGTGACCGATTTGGTGACTGATTTTATGATGAATTTTTTGTGACTAAAATTGTAGTCACTATTTTGGCCATTAAATCATGAAAATAACTTTTGGTCACTAATTTTGTCACTGATAACGACCATGTTTTCCAATCACTGATTTGGTCACTAATAGTGACCACATTTTCCAGTCACTGATTTCGGTCACTATTCAATAACTTTATAGTAGTGAAGGGGGGGGGGGGGGGGGAAAAATATAAAAAATTTTTTTTTTTAAACCCCCACCCTCTATTCTTTTAAAATTATTTTTAAAAAAGAATTTTTTTTTTTTTATTATTTTATTTATATAATATGTTTAT
>Ga0123342_1009531_pt1 | contig 11593 bp, 6 predicted proteins | sample Turbeawhitnodule_FD_89960 | JGI IMG/M metagenome (GOLD analysis project Ga0123342, IMG submission 89960) | Root nodule microbial communities of legume samples collected from Mexico - Turtle bean Mexico white nodule | ecosystem: Host-associated > Plants > Roots > Nodule | place: Mexico: Nepantla... | reverse complement strand
TATTAATGAAGTGGATGGGGAGTGTTTTCCGGATGAAGGTTTTCTCCCACTCTCTATTACTCAGCTAGACGTAAAAGATTGTCCAAAACTTAAGAAACTGGACTACAGGGGTCTCTGTCACCTCTCCTCTCTTCAGAAATTGGTTATTGAAAATTGTCCAATACTCCAATGTTTGCCAGAGGAGGGTTTACCCGAATCAATTTCAGAACTCAGAATTGAAAGTTGCCCGTTGCTCAAACAGCGGTGCAAGAAAGAAGAAGGCGAAGACTGGATAAAGATTGCTCACATTAAAGCTATATGGGTTGATTGGAAACCAGTAAACATATAAAACGAGGCACAAATTGGAAATTCCTAAGACTCCAATTTTCATATGCGTACATTTTCATCAGGTGCCAATTCTCCACACTATCTTTTAAGCATCTCAAAAACAATCTTATTTGGTGCAAATAATTTAATATCTAATTGATCATTTTCATCACGCATCGACGCATAGTCTTTTTAATGTTCTGTTTTACGTGCAAAAATTACAATTATCCATATTCACTTTTGAAGTTGTATAACGATGCTTATATTATTTAGTTAAATATTCATGTTAAAATCAAAATAATTTTAATTGAATGAGTGACCAGCTCTTACACAGAGAATTCGTTGAACAACAGCTATCCCTCCAGACATTTACTGGTTAGTAATTTTCAATGTGCTGTATGGGGGATGATTAATTACTGAGAACATTTCACATCTTTATAAATGATCACATACTACTTTGGCCATAATCTGAAATTTCTTAATTATTTTGGAGATTTCATGTTATATTACGAGGCTTAGATACTTGTTAATACTTATTTTATATGATAGAGTTGGTACATCACTATGAATTCTTTTATCCTTAGTTCCTTAATTCATGTGCAGGCAACATTCCAAAATGAGAGTTTGTTGATCAGGTCTGGACTTCTGACTGTGAAGATCACACCTTGTCCCTCTTGACTGTCACTCGTTCAGACTTCTTGTTTGCTTCGGATTGGCATGACAAGAACCAAGCCATCACAACTGATACAACAATGACCCTTCTTGGAGACCATTTTGCCACTGACCATAACCATGTGACTTCTGGAACTTCTCAGTCAAGTCAGTTGTGGGGTTTCGGTTCTTGTGTCAGGGTTAACCAGCGTCTCACCAGAACCTTTGAATGCCAGTGGTTCATGAGTTGCAGAGTAGCTAGTTGCTAGCCTGGAAGATGGTTATTCCAGTGTGCTTTAGACATTAGTTTGAGTGCAAACATATGAACCGATATTTATTATTTTCTGTATTATAAAGAATGTAGGAAATGTTTTTTAACAAGATTATGGACATTGATTGCACTTGAACTAACTGAATTATCTATGCTAGAGGTTTATGATCCAAGTACATTTCTATACTTTCAATTTTGTTTTCCTCTAAATAATCATGAAACTTTGAAAGGGCTCTCTTCAGCTGTTGTATTCCATTGTAATCACGAAATAATTATTTCCTAAACCCAAAATTTTCATCATGGTTGTAGAAGTATGAGTTATTTATCTGATATTTGGATTCTCTTGCAATTAGAAGGGAACGACCTATAGTAGAGCCTTACATTAGTAACTTTAAGTATCACATCTTTGAATTGAATGTAGTCCCATGCTTCTGGAGTGTGATGAATTGCAGTGGTTGCAGCATCATCAAACTCATCATATATCTATAGGTAAATAAGCTTTGGAATGTTAAGCAGAGTTGAGAACAATATACAAATGATATGTTACATGAGATTACTATTATTCATGTGCACCATACTTGTGCAGTAGATATAGTGTGGAAGGTCTGTAATTTTCACATCCTATTGTCAAATGCCTACTGCCGCAATTTTATTTTGTTATAATAGTGTTTGTTGCTTTTGCTGTACATGGTTACAGTTCAAAGCAACAATGCTTCTACTGTCAATGAAGCTGTAAACTCTCTTTTTTGCATAGAGTTATTCAACAAAGTAACTCTGCATAATTCCCTTTTATTTTTATTTTTGTGAAAAATAAGAAAATAAATATTCCATGTAAAGAAGCAATGATGAAATTTAACACCATTTCCCTTGATACAAAAGATATTTGAGTGTAGGAAAAAAATTCTTTTATGGAATGAAGCAACAAGACATCATTTATACTGAAAAAGGAGACTTTCAATCAATTTTACTTATACAATGGATACTCTATCTTATTATCCCACGAACAACTCAAACAAGACCATGATGGTTTAGAGTATCCCACGTTGTTCATTTGCCCTTTTACCCTTATTCTCATTATTGGACAAATCATCTAAAGGAGATTCACTCCGCCCTGTGAACATGCTTGATGTGCTTGAGGAAGTGCTTCCTAGTGGAGGAGATGGTGGAAGTCTTAAGCAAATAGGAGCATATGCTGCATAGATGCTTGCATGTTCACCTTCTATCTCCTGAGAGGTATCTGAGATAAGCAAGTCTGACATGTCATAGGATGAATCTGACTGTGCTGGAGAGCAGTCTCTTAGTACAACACTGCATGTGTTGCCTTCCAGTATATGAGTTAAGGCAATGACCACCTGCCAACACATATATACAAGTCAGTATAGAGAATACACTTAACATACTCTCTCCCCTATGCATATCATACATGGCCATTTATGATTAGATGACAGTGTAAGTGCATGGACTATTTTTTCTGTTTAAATCTAAAGAGAGAATTGATGTTTGAAAATGAGCATGAATCACAGTACTTCACTGTTATTTTGATCTATGTGGGCATAAATGTTTAAGAAAGAACAATAGAAGATTTATAAATATCTCTAAGAGTATTCAAAGTGTCAATAGAGTGTCCAATAACATCATACCCTTAGAGAAACTCACTTAGTTTAGACTTACTGTATCCATTGATAATCGCCTCTGAGAATCCCTGCTGAGGCATTTTTCTGCTAGACGAATCATCCAGAAAAGCTGATGGCAATCATGATTATCCATCATCCTTTCATCAATTAGATCTGGATAGTTTCTTTCTTTAAGTAGTGGCCTAGCCTGAAAGAAAGCAAGAGGGTTAATAATTTAAAGGAACTTGTACATTGGAATGATGTAAGGCAATGCCTAGTCAAATTGTAACATGGTATGAGAAAATTTATTTTACCATGAGTTTGAAATCCTCAATTCTCCTATAGCAGCAGTTTGTTAGCAATAGCAACTAAATTCTAAAGAAGAACAGAATAAACATGCACACATAAGAATACAGGATTTAACAAGGTTTGCCAAATGTCTTTGGAATCAGAGCTACTGTTTTCATTATCTGTAACAATAGGGTTACCTAGTTCTATATAAACTAAAACTCCTATATATATAAAATAAGCTATATTTTCAAAATTTAAAAGTATATTTTTGCTTAAATTGTTACCCATCCCACAAGACTTTTTTCGCCAAGACGTTTGTCTACAGTCCTCATTCCAGTTATTAGCTGAAGAAGAACCACACCGAAAGAATACACATCTGTCTTAGTTGACATTTTTCCTGATTCTGCATATTCTGGTGCCAAATACCCTATAGTTCCAACAACATCTGTGGAGTATAAGGAGTCCATTTGTTCTGTTCTAGCCAGACCAAAATCTCCAAGCTGACAAGTAGGTGAAAATTCCTGTTACTCAATGTTTCAGAAGCAATAATATATATTTTATTAAGCAATTTATGGAAGGATGCAAATTTAGCTTGACCATTTATCATATTTTCAAGTTCATTGCAGGTTATTCTCACATATACTAGTCATAAAACCATGGTTCATAACTAAATTGCATCATGTTTCAATAACATATATGCTTTATAAAGTTGGTGAGTCTAAGGTATTTTCAAATTCAATTACTATTCTCTAAAGCTATGTGGTTTATTACCATTGCTTCATAATCATGTGTAACAAGGATGTTGCTAGGCCTCATATCTCGGTGTATTATATTGTTCTGATGCAAGAACAATAAGCCTTTTGCAGCTCCAATAGCTACTTTGATCCTTTCTCCCCAAGTAAGAGGCTTACGTGAGTGTTCTGCATTATTGTAGTCTTAGTTAGTATTCCAATTTGTAATGATCATATCATAAGATTTATTGATTTTCATTCTTCACATAGGAGTATCTTTTTCTAGAATCAATTTTCTCTTACGTGATAAATGTTGGTCAAGAGAGCCATTGCAAACAAATTCATACACAAGAAGCCTGTTATTTCCGTCTGAACAAAATCCACGCAGCATGACCACATTCTCATGTATAGCTCTGCTGAGTGCATTGACCTCAGATTTGAATTCCTTCTCTCCTTGGAGGCTTGCACACTTATGTTGCTTAACAGCAATCCTTAGGCCTCCTTGCAGCATTCCTTTGTAGACAGAACCAAATCCACCTTCTGACAAATAGTTTTTTGGTGAAAAACCTTGTGTAGCTTCATGCAGCTCCGCGTATGTGAATTCTTTCATCACTTCAAATTTTGGTCTTCTGTTTTTGCATACTGAGCAAACAGAATTTTTGAATTGTTCAACTATTTGATATGCTTCATAGTTGTTGCTATGTTCTGCTGGTGCTTCCATGTGATACACTTCAGTATGATTAGTCTTTTGAGTATCAGTAAAGGGTAGTAGGCAATACCCTCTTGCCATGTCTTCTCTATTTTCAGAGATTAGTTTTATTTGAGAATAAAGTTCAAATGAAGAGCTGGTATTGGAGCATGAATTTGTCACTTGCCGTATTCTTGGAGGAGATTTAGATTTAGGACCTGCTTCAAAACACCATTGCATCAACTTTTCAATATTCTTAAATTCTTCTTAAATGATTTGAAATATGATGGACACACTCACAAACAAAATAATATTTCAAAAGTTTTCAACTGCATAAATGAGTCTTCTGTCTTGAAGATTTGGAAAATTGCAGATTTGAAAAAAAGGGGAAGTAACTCCTCTGATTTTTTGTCATGGAATTGAATAATGTAGGTTATGACTGCATTCTTTAACTCTGAAGTTCTCTCTCTCTATATATATATATGTGTGTAGTATGTATATATGAATGTGTATATCATGATTTTATAAAATATGGGTCAGTGATGATATCTGTTGGTGGTAGAACACAATGAATTCATGAATTGGAAATGAAGGATACCAAGATATATAAACTATATAGGTTAAGTTGCTTACATCTAACACATCTTGCATTTCCATTGCTTCTATCACACTGATGTGTGTTCTTTGGCCCTCTCAAGTGTTGCATAGAGTTGTCACGTTTCATTATTAGCAAAGAACAAGAGAGACTCTGCTTCAAATCCTTCTTATATTTCTTCATCTGTCTGCACATCAACCAATTCAGACACAGCAAGGAAGCTTGAATATGCTATTATGTTTTGTGACATCTTACAGTTTGCAAGAAGCACTAAAACATGATCACATTTATGCCACATAAACAATTATGCAAAAACTGTAAGTATATAAGGATTTTGAAGATAGATTTTGGAAATATAAGAGATATGTTGTATGGAGGAGCTTGTTTTTATTTTATTTATGTATTCTTTATATAGAGTAAAGCATAATTGAATATCAAATATTTACAATTTCTCAATCTTAATTTCCTGAATTTAAATAAAAAATAAATATATTTTTATCTTTATGTAAAAAATATTATAAAAAAACTGAAAATTTTCCTAAAAGTTAATTTAAATAAAAAACAGATATTAGGCAAATATTCTCAACATTCCTCCTTGCCTTAATAGAAATTTGATTCTACTTCTTTTAATGCTTGCTTTCCTCTCTGTTTTGCTTGCAATTCTTGTCTTCTATTTCTTTTATGGAATCACATCTTCATTCAATTTAAAATTCTTCATTATATTTTTTCTTTTATCAACATCATCTTCTTTCTCTATTGTGGATGGCATGATAGTGACATTGCACCTTTGATGGATGTTAAAATGTAGTTCTTCAAGTACTTTCTCCTCTTGGAAGTCAAACTTCTTAGATCCATCTTTCTTTGATTTTGATCATTCTTTTATATCTCATTCCTTTGTAGCCAACTTCCTCTTTTATCAAATCCAAAGCAAAACTTTTGTATTTGATATGAACATTGAATACTTCTAGATTGTTTTAAGAAGATCTTATCTCATTTATCTTGTTGTTCTAAGACATGTATTACTTCTATCAAAGTAATTGTAGACCGATCTTTTGTATTTTTCAACGAAGTAATAAATGTTTCGTCTCTCAACTAGTTTGGAATTTGGAAAGTACTTGCCCAATAATTTATCTTGTTAGCAATACCCAACAATTTGTTTGAGTATTCCTTAAATTTCTTAAACTCTTTCATCCTTTGTAGTTCAAACTCCCTTATCAAATTTAGCACTTTCATGTCTTGAATCTTCTCGTTTCTTTCATATTCCCCTTTCAAATAATCTCAAATTTCATTGGGTGACTTTAGGGTCATGATTAGGGTCATGATAGTGGTGAGGATCATTTGTGAAACACGGGCAAACAAACATGACTTCACCTTTATCTTCTTTTCCTTTTACATTTTGATTTGAGCCATGGTGGAATTTTTAGGCAATGGATTAACGGTGTAAACCTCTTCCACATCTTCTCATAAATCTAATCCTTCTAGATAAGTTTACATTCTTATCATCCATAGATCATAACTTTTGACATCAAAGAGTGGAATCCTTCCATTCTGGTGTTGCCACTATTGAGATATAAGATTTTTGGATATATATTTTGAAAATAAAATATAAGAGATATGTTATAAGGAGGAACTTGTAGTTTATTTTATTCTGTACAGAGTAAAATGTAACAAAATATCAAATATTTACAATATCTCAATCTTAATTTCCTAATTCTAAATAATAAATAAATATATTTTAATCTTCATGTAAAAGATATAAAAGAACTATTAAAAACTAATTTAAATAAAAAAGATGTAAATATTCTCAACAAATTCAGGAGTTTAAAAATGATACTTCTATGGTTATGATCTTAGTGGCATAAAACAAATAGCCTTTACAAATTATGGAACACAAGAAACACTTTACTTCTGAAAGTAACAAGATGATGAGACTAACCTATCAAGTATCACTGATGTTGCCTCCAAACGGATGGCAGCATTTACAGCAACCTCTGGTAATTTGCCCTGAAGAACTTCAATCTGGAATTGAATCTGTGTAGTTTCATTCATAAAAGGATTGAATTAAAAATAATTAAATTACAAATCTACTATAATCTGTTACTGAAATTGGTTTGTGATGTCAAAATTGACCATGACATAATTTTCAGGGAACCTATTCCACAATTCATATACAATATAATGATGCATTTTATCAGCTACAGAAATTGCTCTTATGAAGATAAGTTATAATCTAACCCTGTCTGATTCACACTGCTCAGAAATTTCCCTTATGCTTGCATTATTAAGAAGCTCTTCTTTCTTCTTAGCAATTTCTTCCTCAACAATTTTGTGATCACTCTCAAATAATCCACCTGAAGACAAGAAAGCCAATACATAAGAAATTTATGAGAAACACCAAAGTACTAATCTATAATGTTAATTACCTCTCAAGACTAAAATATGTGAAGGAAAGTATTAGTAATCAGAAAAGGGATAGTCTATATGATTAAAGAAAACAAGAACTTGTCACAATTCAAGCTCAAACCCATCTTTTGTTGCTACACATGGCACAAACAAAGGTCATGGTACATCTTGTGCAGTAATTATCCCTATATCATGGTTAAGTTCCTCTTTCTGATGTGTATGATGCCACCAAGGTTTTAAATGGTGGTTTTGATTTCATTGTGATTCTTGATGTTGGAGGAAACTGCAGATAAATACAACTGATTTGGCCACAATTGCAGTCACAAAGACCCCAAAAACTTGATGTTTTAACAGAAATCATAGCCATGGATTGTTTATACAACAAGAAATTGAATTATGAAGAAGGAAAAGAACAAAGAATGTGAGACTCACGCAATCTGGCAGGTGCAATGAAGGGAAGCCTAGTTGGACTATAAGCTTGGCGAAGAATTACAAGAAGTGTAAGCTTGTCTCCATGACCAAGTGAAAATCCCTGCATGACCACTTTTATTGCACTTGTGTTGAAGTCTCTTAATGCATAGTGGATCACCACAATACTCAGTGATTCTTCAGACATCATCTCTTTTGTTTGACTTCACTTCAATATGTTGCTTCAAAGTTTAGAAACACATGATTTTCAGTGCTGGAATTTGTTACTTTGTCTGTTTTTTCATGGAAATTGATGTCATACAATTAGAATCCAAGAGCAACCAGTTGCTGAGAATTGGACAGCTATGATGATTCAGTGGAATGTTAACTATAGTGAAAGAAGAATAAAACATGAAGAGATTCAAGGATAAGGTATGTTGTATAGGCCTCAAACAAGGGACAAAATGTGGATTTAGAAAGAAAACAAATATGAATGAATGAACTCTCAAAATCAGAACAATGTCAGTGAACAGCAATGCTTACTTCGAATGGATTTAGAAAGAAAACAAATATGAATGAACTCTCAAAATCAGAACAATGTCAGTGAATAGTAATGCTTACTTCGAATGATACTGAATCCAGGAGTGCATATTGCATTGGAATGCTCATCAATCTTTTAAAGGTTCGTGGAGAAGGAGGATCTTTATCAACAATTTTTGAGTATTTTTCTTAAGAATTATATTTTATGGTGTTTTGTCACACTTTTTTACAACATTATTGTTTCTATCTATGTTTATCACAGTAACATTTTTGTTTTGTCTCATGCTTCTTTCTCCTTTATTCTCTTTCTTTTATTGTATAAATACTCTAAAAGAAATTGTTACCATCAATCTATTTAGGGTTAATTTTAAGTTACTAAAAAGAAAAAAATATTTTCCATCAACATTAAATAATTAATATCACATTTAATACTATATATAATTGTTTTTATCTTTTATTTACTTTTTTATCATTGTTATTTTGTATATAGAGTAAATTAATCTACACCCCCCTAAAGTTCTCTTAAAATACACTAATACCCTAGATTTGTTAAGAACTCTACAAAAACCACCAATTTATTTTAAAGACATTACATTAATTATCTTTTTGGATTACAAAAACCCCTTCAAATTTTAAACATATTACATGTGTGTACCTCCTTCTTACATCCTTAAGAGAGATAATTCTAATGATGAAAAAAAGGAAAGATGGAAGTGTAATTAAAAAAAAAAAAACTCATAAAACATCAATATAATGTAGTCTAATTATAAACATTTCACTAAGGAAATGAATATTTTTCAAATCAACACTAACAAGAATAAGAGAAAAAAACTAATAGTAAAACATCATCTTTTTGGTTCAAAATATAAAACCGAGGCCTATATGCATTATGGAAATGAGTTAGTGATTAAATTGGACTATTTTTTTGTTAAATCTTTTCATATATTTGTCCTTTGATGAACTTATTTAGGGAGTTGTGTTGATTTCTACATTATTTATGAATTTTTGTTTTAGTTAAAACTTTCTGTTGAGTCTTAGTTGTTCTGCCATAATGTTTTGAATTTTTAATCATGATATCTTAAATTTTATTTGGTATTTCATATATACTAAAAATATTACAATAAAAAAAATTGTGTTCACTTCATCAAATTAGTCATATATAATATGTTCTTAGTTTTTCTAATGTAAACCGGCTCAATTAATAATCAAACACTCATTATCTCAATTCTTCATATTGGTGTTTGCCACACTTTGTTTATTACAAAGTGTAGTTTCTTTTGTCTTGATTATAGCTTGAGAAGAGTGAAGAAGACCAAATATTTAATAAATCATATTTCATTAATCAGATAAGGGTTGATTTTTGTCGACTATAACGATAAAAATTGGAAAATGAGGACAAGATTAAATGAACAATGCCACATTTTAGATAAAGATTCATTTCGTTCATCACATTGCAAAAAAGATTAGAATTTCTTAAATGTGTGCATAATAAGGGGATAAAAACTATAGTTTGGGAGAGTCTAGACAAAATTTATGCATATTGGGTGATCCACCCTTTTCCTCTTGTTACCCTTTTAAACAAAGGATTGTTACCAAAAGAAAAATGAAGATATTTGTAGAAAGAACATTCATCAGATTTTAGCAAAAGTGAGAAAAGTGATGAATTTGGTCTCTTTTTCATGGGATGTTCATTTGTATTGAATATGTCAAACACAAAACACAATGTCATTTCTTGGCTGTTGAAGAAAACAACACTAGAATAAACTATGAACAAAAAGTGCAATAAAAATTAGTGTGTATGAACAGAAAGTGAGAGTTTGCCAAAGAAAGGTGATTGGGAAGTGAATAAGATTAGAACAAATTAGTTAGTTACTATATTATCCTAGAGATCATTTTATAAATTAAAATAAAAAATTATTAGTGTTCAAAGTAGTTTCTATTATTAATAAAAATTTATAAAGTAGTTTCTAAATTGGTATCTAACCATTAGTTACTAAGGTTTTATCTATTAATTATTTATATTCTAAATTAATTTTTATTAGAGACTAATTTAGAATCTAAAATACTAGTAGCTAAAATTTTAGTAATTAATTTACATACTAATTTAAATACTATTTTATAATTTTTTAGTAATAATAGAAATCATTTTAGATATTAATAATTTTTTAATCTTTAAAATAATATTAATTTAGTTAATATAGTGACTAATTATTTTTACTGTTTAATAATTTTATTGGATGTGATTAAGATATAGAAAACGTAAAGGTTTAAGAATATAGGATTTGAAGTAAGATAAGGTAAGTTTAGTGGGGAAGATAAAATGCGATAATAGAACTAATATATAATAGGAAATAACAGAAATTTAATTTTATTCTATAATTTTGTGTACATTAAATAATAATAGTTATTGGTTATAATAAAAGTTATGTCAAGTAAAAATATATTTTTGATGAATTATGTATATTTTTTTAAAAAATAAGTTTATTTATGCAGCCATTTTTCTTGAAATTAAAAATGATATAAGATTTCTGTAGTTATAATTTTTTATTCAAGTATGTTTCTATAAAGAATATATTTACTTAATAATTAATAATAAAATTTAAATTATGTATAAATTAATATAGATGTGATATAATTTTCTGAATTAAAAAGATAAGAATTTATATATATATATATAATAATTAATTACTATATTAATTAAATTAAATATTATTTTAGAGAAAAAAAATCTATTTCTCGAAATTCTTATTTATGTAAGATAATCTTCTCTACTACTAATAAAAGTTATATCTATTTTTGTTCTACACAATTTTATTGACTATTTTTTCCTTTTACTAGTATAAAAAAATATACCAGAACATTATACAGTTATTACAAACAAAAACTATACTTTCTATGTTGTATTTCACCAGAAATACACGAGGATATCTAATTTCTGCAGTGTAGTTTTTTTTTTTTTTTTTTTTTTTTTTTAATAGTTTTATTTTTTTTTTTTTTTTATTAAATTTTATTTAATTTAATTTTTTTTTACTTTATTTTTTTTTTTTTTTTTTATTTTTATTTTATAATTTTTTATCTTTTATTTTAAATTTTTTT
>Ga0123342_1009530_pt1 | contig 11593 bp, 5 predicted proteins | sample Turbeawhitnodule_FD_89960 | JGI IMG/M metagenome (GOLD analysis project Ga0123342, IMG submission 89960) | Root nodule microbial communities of legume samples collected from Mexico - Turtle bean Mexico white nodule | ecosystem: Host-associated > Plants > Roots > Nodule | place: Mexico: Nepantla... | reverse complement strand
TAAATTAGTTTCTATTATTGTTAAATAGTTTCTAAATTGGTATCTAATTAGCAACCAATGTTTTTGCTACCAAATTTAGAAACTAAATAATTGGTAGTTAAAACCTTGGTTGCTAATTAGATATCAATTTAGAAACTATTTAACAATAATAGAAACTAATTTAGAAACCAAATTTTTTTTTAGTTTCTAAAATGGTCTTTAATTTAGTTACTATTGCAACTAATTATTTTGATCTCTAAAATTGGTTTCTATTTCATGATTTTCTTGTAGTGGTACTATGAAATGTCCTAATCTCTAGTCGATGTGGGATCTCCAACAATAATTAACTTAGTGTGGGCTAACTAACAATAAACGTCCATGTCACCTTAGTGTCACCTAGACCTATGCTAAATGTAATAAAATATTAACTTGCATCCACTTTATGTCTCCATTATCGACACAATATCATTCTGCAACTTATTTTTTTATTGCATCTACTTTGTGTCCTCATTCTAGACGCTAACTTATTATAATTATTTTAATAATTTTTAACTTGCATCCACTTTGTGTTCCCATTCTAGACTCAATATTATTTTGTCACTTAATTTGTTTTTCATTGCATCTACTTTGTGTTCTCATTCTAGACACTAACTTATTATTATTTTAATAATATTTAGTGTGTGTTAAAGGTCTTCACTATGTACACAATATTTGACATTTAGTTTTGTGTCCAACTTCAGTAGACTTCACCCATGCTAGTGTTTTCTTTTTTATAGCCCCAACTTTTTGTTGGCAGCTAAAATGAATTTTTTTTGTTGAAAAATTTAAAGATACTTTAATAAAGATAAAAGAGAATAAATTACAAATAATAAAATTTAAATATAAGATGTGATTGTTAGAATTGATGGCTTAAACAAGAGGGGAGTGAATTGTTTATAAAAGATTTTCACAATTACTTTCCTTTACAATGAATCCTTAACAAACAACTCAGATAAGCATTTCAGAAAGTCAATCAAACAGTCTAACAGAAACAGATATCAGAATTTCAATCAGTTAAAACACGATTTAACCGGTTGTTTATGGCAGCGAAAAAATCAAACAGTTAAAGAGATGAGAGAAAGAGAGATTTACACACAAGGTTTATACTGTTTCACTCAATCCCTAAGCTACATTCAGTCCTCAGTCAAACCAAGTGTGTTTTGTTTCATATCATGAGTTTTCTCAACCTTTCCTTTTTTTTCGTTAGTTACTACTTTTTAAGTTATTATTCTTATATTCTTCATTCTCACCATTCATCATTTTCCAATTGATCCTGATATTACTTTTTGAATTATTAGCTCATTATCTTGTCATTGATTCATATATGTTCTTGTGTTATTCAATCATTGATTTATAGTCTTTATAGACTCATTTCATTATTCAATGTAACGATAACATTCTCATATTTTCACTATTATGATTCATATATGTTCTTGTGTTATTCAATCATTGATTTATAGTCTTTATAGACTCATTTCATTATTCAATGTAACGATAACATTCTCATATTTTCACTATTATGATGTTTTTATGTCATTTAAGTTTTCAATGCCTATATGTAATTTATCACATGTCCTCATTATTTTGTTTATAAGATGTTCATTTGTTCAACAAGCTTTTCTACATTTCATGAATATGAGCTTTGAATTTTTTTTTTAACTACAATGCTTCGTTCCATCTCATTTGTTGAAGAGTTTAAATCATTTTGACTTCTCATCAAAATTTTGTAATTGTGAAAAGCAGGTCAAAACAAAAGAATGGAGGGTTAAATTATGTTTTAGTTTTTTTTTTCTAATTTATCATTTGATATTAGGTAGTCAAAAGATGCTTTTAGCTTGATAGATGATTTGTCAAAAATCTTTAAAAAAAGACTTGTAAATCATTCCTTCATTTGTTAATTTGGTGTAATAATACGTATTATACAAAGATATGGGAAAGGAAAATGTACTATCTGGTTTTTACTGGTTAATTTGATAATACAGACTATGTCTAGTTCTCAATAAATTAATTGAGTTTCACTTTGCAAACTATTGTTGCAAGTTACAAATTGCGTATTATTTGGAACGCAACCACTCCTAAATAAAACCTTGTATTATTTTAAAATTCAACCACTCCTAACTAAAAATCCCATGTATTATTTAGAACACAACCACTTTGGGCTACAAATCGAGGATTGTTTTAACCTCAACCACTTCAGCTAAAAACTGAGTATTTTTTGGACAATAGTTACTTCTGGCTAACAATCGAGTATTGTTTGGATAACAATCACTCCTAGCTAAACCAAAGTACTCTTTAGAACTCAACCACTCCTGACTAAACATGCAAAGTTTATATAAAGGTGTGATCTAGAGAGTGTTAGCATCTCAGGACATGTAGAAATGTAAGTAATCTCTTCTACTTTTCAAAAGGACACAATAATGTTCTTTTTTCAAAACTTTTAAGGTCACAAAAAGAATTTGATATTGTTTTGACTTTTTTCACTTGATCTCATCTCTTTGTTTTTCTTTTTCTAAAGATAGCTTTATATAGAGTTTGGAAGAACGAACCTTTTTCTGACCATTGAGGGCTTTTAAACTTAGTTAACTTCATTTGTTTTAGGGTTTAGGGTGGAAAGGTGCATTAAAGTTGGTTCATGCAACATTAAATACCACTCTCCTTTTCAAGCAACATCTAGACATCTCAAATTACTTATCAACGCTATGTCAAGTATCTTTTTTACTCAAAACAAAGTAAAAGCAGAGATCATGCAAGTTATAACTAGGTGAAAGTTGACATAAGCTGGTGTCAAAAGGGTTGTCAAAAGAAAACAAGTTTAGCTCGTATCCCAAGTGATCTTGATGTAAACTTATGTTGTTGCACAAATCATCTTGGTGGATAAAAGATGAGGTCATTCCTTGCACCACAATAATAAATTTAAAGAATGTTTTCATTAGGTACAACAGAAACTTAAGGTATGTGTGCACTTATCATCTGATGAAGGTTTCAGTTATCATCTGAAGTGAAAACTGAAAGGTGTTATATTAGAAGAAACACATGTATCTTGCATGATCTGCTGACTTTTCATATTTTAACGTCTTTCATAATTCTTCTTGCTTCTTACTTGTATGACTAAAATCTTATAATCCTGAGTCTAAATTAATATATTGATTGGATTAAGGATTGCACTACAAGAAAATCCTAAAATAGAAACTAATTTTAGAGACAAAATATAATTAGTTACTGTAACACCCCAGAAAATACATCTAACTATTGCAATACAAGTTATACCAATTTCTATTACAAGATTATGACTTATAGAAATACAAATATTAATAATATAAGATTTAAAACTACATCCCAAAGCCCTCCAGACCCTCTGACACCTGTATGATCATTTGCTTGTGTACGTAGTACAGTCATCAGCTTACAACACAACAAGAAAAGCAAGGATAAGCTAATTAAAAGAAATTCCATAACATATTTAATTCAGACAAAAAGAACTGATCAAACTAATCATTTATAAACATTTCTTTAAATGTTGTCAGATAAAGTTTCAATATCAATTCCATCATTCATAGAGACCACACATGGATCTATTTTCAATCACAATTATTAGATTTCATTTCAAACCCCTCATCTTCCGGAAGAATTACTAAGTATGCCCCTACCAGATACTAACACACGATCCAAAGATTACCAGCGAATCCAATAGAAAGGGTCAGGATAAGTTCAAACATCCAATACCAAGTGTCTACAGCAGGACCTGGTGTGTATGAACTCCCTCCCAACTTCTCACCACCTAATATCTTAGTCTACATGACTTAGATCATCAGTGAAACCAGAGGATCTCCATTAAACATAGGCTTTTCATACTTAATGTACCATCAAACAACAACTCATACACTATCCCAAATGTATGACATCAATTTCATACAATTTACATCATTCATATATAATACATATCATTCAATCACATAACATTTAAAAATTCATATCATTCAAGAACGTTTCCAATATCAAAACAATATTTAACTCTCAAACTATCAAAATATAATATTTATAAAGTTTAAATAATATATAAACAAACACCATCCCCTCCATATTCAGATCTCCTAGCCTAGGGTATTATTGAGAGTTAAAGTTAGCTTCCCTTACCTTAATTGCTTGCTTTCCAAGCAACTTTTAGAATTTTATTCCCACAGTCTGGATAAGCTTCAAGATTTACGGGCCTAATACAAGTTATAAAAATAGAACAAAAATTCAATATGAGTTTAATCAAGTTGAGAGCACTTTTCTCAACTGGCCCCACTAAGATTGATGATTAAATCATAGAAAAAAACAGAGAATAAGAGAACTTTAGAATAAAAATGAACTTACTCTATTTGAAAATTTGATCGGGTATAAATGTAGCCTAACTCCTCATCTACAATATGGCGTGATCAGATCTTGGAATAGATGAGGTATGGTAGAGAAAATGAAGAGAGAAGGGAGAGGAGAGAAGTTGATAGAGAGAGAAAGCATGAAAAAAGGAAAAGAGGAAAATGATGGGGCAAGGCATGCTAGTTTTTATTTACCGGGGGTGGTTACCGTTACTATATTAACTAATTTAGATACTATTGTAGATACTAAAAAATTATTGGTATCTAAAGTAGTTTCTATTATTAATAAAACTTATAAACTAGTTTCTAAATTTGTATATAATTAACTACTAGCTTTAGAATATAAACTTGTTAGTAACTAATTAGATGTCAATTTAAAAACTACTTTATACATTTTATTAATAATAAAAACTACTTTAGAGATCAATAATTTTTTTAGTTTATAAATAATATCTAATTTAGTTAATATAGTAACTAATTATTATTTTTTATCTAAAATTAGTTTTTATTTAATGATTTTCTTGTAGTGTTCAAGGTGATAGATAAATATAAATTTCTACTATTTTGTATTACACTATTCCAAGATTACTTGTACTTTGTAAATATATATTTATTTTCTCTTTTCTCTTATTTTGTTTTCTTTTTCTTCTTTTTTTCCTTTTCTATCCCGTTTACTTATTATATTTATCACTCTAGTTATTTTTCTTACCTTTTTTTTTTCTCTCCATCCCAATTCAGCTAAAAATTAAACAAATATTTTTTCCTTATTCCAATGACAGCACAATTTATTCTATAAAATTTGAATTCTTAAATGTTATGCTAACGAGTAATGTTTTATGTTTTGTTATTGTTGTGGTTGAGTTGGGTGTGGTCCCTTACAAGCCACCAAGACCGCCGCATCCCTTATGTGAAGGTGATTGTTGCCCCTTCAGTTCCCTCACTAACTCCTTTTTATTTTATTTTTTCCCCCTCGTCGATTAAAGAATAAACAAATAGCGAATGAGAATGACTCCATTGAGTTTGGTACACGATATCATAAATAAAGTTAGCTACATTTTTCCAACAATTGCTTTTGCTATTTACTAATAAATATTCTTTAAAAAAATTCAAAAATCTTAATTTATTAAGATTTCTGACGTAGTATAAGACCTTGGAATTTTGCTCATTTTTTTCCCAATTCTCTCTCTCAATAAGCTCCAAATGAATCTATTCATCCTTCATCACTGTTGAGTTATAGGGTGTAAAGTACGGTTTCTTCCTCCTGATGATGCCACCGACCCTTACTAGCTCTTCAAATATAATAACTGTAAATTTTTCAATTTTTTTGGATTCTATAAAACTGTAAGTTTTATGTGCTACTCTGTGTTTACCCATACTAGCTCTTTCTCAAGTGCAATCATCAACTAATAATATTTAATATTTTTCTTCCATATCAATAATAAAGAGCTCAAGTACGACAATATTATAATTATGAATAGTTTGCTAAATTGATCAAATAAGGTCAGCTACAACATCAATGATTAGATTTTTATTCATGATACTTTATTGATAAATTATTTGCAAAACAAGACTTGCTTGCAGTAGTACCCCTCTTATCTTGGAATAGAAAACTCTTTCTTCGTTCCAAACTTAAATAAGTATGAAGATGATTTCTTTATTCGGCAAACAAATTTGTCTTATTGCCTACAAAAATGGAAAATGTTTCAGTGAACAGAATGCATTATTGGCAGCACCATGGGAACCAAGAGAGAGAGAGATCTTGATTATTTTATTTCGTTTCGTTTTCGTTTTAGTTAAATGTTTCACAAAACAAAATTAATTAATATAAACATGAAATTGATAAATTAAGAAAGAGAATCTACGGCTACTTACATCCATTGTAATTCCACATGAATTATTCATTCTTGAACCTTCTTGTACGTATCTCACACATGCGACTGTTTATTGTTTTTAAAGAAAAAAAAACGTATAGAAAAGCTAGTCTTGTAAGGCAAGCCCTACCAGTGATATGAATGTTTCTTTATTATTTATTATAAGGCTCTGCAAGGTCCCGCAGTCTGTTTTGCGATATACAATCTGCACCACAACTTTCATTTACAGCATTATACTATTGTATGACTGCACCAAAGGTTGTTCTTGTTGGTTAAACTTTCACCTTGGAAATGCTACTTTTCTGATTCTTATGTTTCAAGTTGTTGGTTTCAATATATTGTTAACTGTTAATTTTAGTACTATTGACAGATTGGTTAAATATATCAAATCTTTGAGATGCTGTAGATGAGTCGACCTGCTTCTGTCTAGTTGCTTAGTTGTAAAGAAAAAAAAGTTGCAAAACCTATATAAATTGCATCCATGAAATGCCAAAATTCATTGTGATTACTTTATATATTTTGTTCCTTACGATCAGGCCTTTGGAATTGCCTCAAACACCCGTTTTAATGAAATAACACGCATCCTTTGATTTGACGGATTTACCTGTGGATTCATCATTGATAAAAAAAATTCAGGATCTATGTTATAGAACTTGCTTATGACTAGAGATTTATTCCTTTGAGGAATCACCATTCAAAAAAATTCCCACAAACACGCATGGTTCTAAACAACGAACCAGGACACCATTTAGAAAGGAAAGTGGTAATGAAAACTATGAACTAATATTCAAGAATCTGCAAGAGTTCATAATTAGAATTCGAATTAATTAGCAGCAGGAAAAGAAAAATAGACAGTAAAAGCAGTAACAGTAGAGTAGGATTTTGAAACTTTGTTTTCAATTTCAATAATTATCTATGGATTCAAAATCCAAAGGGGATTCATCACTACAAGGTACTTCCAAGTTCCAAAAATAACACTTGCCCAGTTTGCCCATGTTAGCAAGGAAAGCCACCCACTCCCATTATCCAAAAAGTCGCCACGCTAGAAGAAAGAACGCTGAGATGAAGAGAAAGGGAGGGAGCAATAAAAACACGTTTTTGACATGTTGGGTTTGGATTTCACTTCTACAACGCCACCACGGTGGTTTCACCCTTGGTGGTGGCGGCGATTTGAGAACCAGACGGTGGAGGAGCCACGACTTGCTTCTTCGACGCCGTCACAAACTTCTCTTTTCTCTCGTCCTGGTTCATCTGGTGCTGACGACACTCAAGGCTGCAGAAAGCACTATCACCCCTACAAATTAAAATAAAAAACCATTCCAATTATTCAAATGAAATTGAGAATTGATAAATAAATAAATTATGGAGCTAACAGGAACAGTTGGAAATGCAACAGAGTTATACCTGTACATGTAGATGTCGCGACCGGGTGCGAGACGGCCTTTGCAGAGGGCACACACGCGCAGGAAGTGAGGTGTGTCTACCAAATCCGAAGAATGTCTTCTGAGGATTTTGGGTGTTAACGCGCCGCCACTAGCACCTGATCTCCGTTGGTTGGCTGCATCGGAGGCGGCGGCGTTCAGATCCAACGTTATTTCGGACATGCTGGTGGTTCTCTTCATTGGAGGACGAGGTCTCTTACCGAGCAACATCTTGGATAATTTTGTTGTGGTCTCTCTCTCTCTCTCTCTCTCTGGATTTTGGTTTGGTGTGAGTAGTGAAGAAGAAGAGGAAGAAGAAGAAGAGAGAAGTGAGTGAAGGAGGGTGAAGGTGAAAACAGTGGTGCGTTGGGGGAGATAAATAAATAAAACAAGAGCCTGAAACCGAGGAGTGAAGCAACGCCGTTGATTTTTATGTTCACGATGTTCATTATTCATCAATCTTCGTTAACGAGAAAGAAAATCTCACGTCAACACTCTCTTTTCAATTCAAGTAAACTAGTATGGTCTGTTTCTGTACAAGTTAATTTAAAGTTGAACACAAAAAAATAAAATAACTGATTAGAAAATTAAATTAATTAGAAACTGAACCTGCCCAAAATAAAATAAAAAATTCAATTAAACTTATAAAATTATATATTCATTAAATTATTACGTAACTGTATTTTCTTATGAAAAATACATTTAATGGGAAATTATTACAATTATTTAAGTAAATTTTGTGTAAATTTACTTTAATGATATATATTAAATAATGGTTAGATACTATTATAGATATTAGATTCAATGATTTGTTTTTCAAAATCATTATAATCCATTTAGCGAACTCTTCTAATTCTAATATTTTTAACCACCCCGGTTAATATATTTATGTAACTTAAACTATTTTCATACTTTTAATTAATTAAAAAATTAGCAGTAATTACAATTAATATAATTCTATCTTGTATAATACTCAATTATTAAATATAATAATATTTACATTCGTTTTATAAAGAAAAATAGGTTGTATCTAGGTAAAAAGAGTCGAGTTGCTATTTAAAATAAATTCTTTAATTAATAGAACCTTGTAAATTTTGTTATAATTTTATTAAGAATTAACCAAAATGATCACAAAAAATACAAAAGAAAAAAAAAAGAAAAATATTAAGAATTATATTGATTTTCTTTTCCAATCTACGTCCAATTTTAATTACCCTAATTTAGAAATTGTTCCACCATCTCAAATATTTTGGATGTCTTTAAAAAAAAAAATAGTATTCATTTTTAGACAATGCCCAAATGAACAAATACCTTCCTTTGTTGTGAGTTGTATGATGTTGAAGTCATCATAAGTCCATTCCTTCTTAAATCTTGAAATATTATGTCTCTAGTTAGGATGTTTCACAGATATTGTATATGTTTTGCATACATCTTTATTTTATCCCTCCAAGACCGATAACCTTGTGTTAAGAAATGATGCACTATTAAAAAATAAGAACCAATGACAACTTATTATGACGAATGTAGTTTACCTGTCAAAAAAAATAGTGCAATGGTATTTTTGTCATTATTATGAAATTTATTATGACGGTTAAAATTAAAACTTACATCGTAAGTATTTATTATGTTTGTTCAGAGTAGAACCGTCATAATAAATTTTTACTATGTCATATTTTATTACATCTGACATAATAAGTATTTAACCTAAAACAATAAAAAAAAAATAACCCTACCATAACCCTCTACGTGTGTCAACTTCTCCTTCCTCAATGCTTTTGGAACTCTACGGTAACCCTTCTCCATGCACATTGAAGCTTCTCCTTCCTTAACGTTTTTTTGAAACCCTACCGTGGTGCCCCTTCCGCAGCTGAAGCACTTCTCCTTCCTCAACATTTTTTAAACCCTACGGTAACCCTTCTCCATGCACACTGAAGTTTCTCCTTCCTCAACGTTTTTTGAAACCCTACGGTGGTACCCCTTCCGCGGCTGAAGCTTCTCCTTCCACCATCTTCACTTTCTCCTCCCAAACAAAACCCTTCCGCGTTGAAGCTTCTCCTTCCACTACTGAGGTAGGTCAATCGAAACTTATAAACACAAATTTGATGCGTTTTCCATTTTTCCAAAACTTGTTTGGTCCCAAAACTTGAGTTTCCCACTTTTTCCCCTTCGTGTAGTGTTCATGGTGTGTTTATATTAGCTCCTTCTCCTTCTCCTTCTCCTTGCTGCTTCGTGCTGTGGTTTCAAGTTTGATGTGTGTTGCTTATGTTACAAATGCATTTGCAATTTTTTGAAACTGAGAATGTGCTTTATTGGTTTGCATATGAAATTTTTGAACTGATACTTTAATTACATATGAAAATAGATTTAGAAGTGAATAGTTTTCTGTTGTCATATTTTACAACAAAAAATATGTGTTGTTATTTGATTCATGTAGTCAATGTACTTAATAAAAAAACAACTGTTATTGTTGTATTAAGCTATTGTTTTTCATTATAAAATTGACTTATCATAAAAAATACATGGAGCATCATAGTGTAGTTTGTTGCAAACCACTTTTTGTTTTGGTTGTGGTTTGAACATTTGAAGTAATTTCTTAGGTAAACTTTTGCTAACAATCCTAACATGATGTACTTGCAGGAATTAAGAATTTTCTTATAGCAACAAATTTGTAGGCTGCAATAAGTAGGAAGATATGTGTGGGCAAAGTTTGTATGTGTGGGAAGCCTTTTCCAATGTGTACTCACAGGAAATGCCCAAGCATAGGTTCTGAACCAACTTGTTTAAGCACATATGTGGAGAAGGGCCCAATACAAAAATCTGGGAGCAGAGTAGGACTGTTGTGTAGAGACAGAGCAGTAGTGGTCTTTGTAGCAAACTCGATTAGAGCGAGGAACGAATCATAAGAATGCTCAAATATTGGGTTATCTGGGAGAAACCGAAAGGTATGTAAGTATGTAATGGCCTTGGTGAGATTGTAACGGGAAAGAATCGTGGTAAACTTCCACACGGGTTGGGGAATTTCCTTTGATTGGAGTAGACAATCTTGTTGCTAATGTTGCTGTAAAAAAAATGAAGAACAGGTTTCTATTGTTGTTGGTGCTGCCAAAAGAAATCCAAAAGAATTTCAGGAGTTGTTTTGTTTCATCAATGGAGCCAGTACAAGTTATTTTGAATGTGGGGGAGGGGTGTTTTAGATGCCTTGGCCTTTGGAAGGTCAATGCACACAGACAAGGATTAAGGAGCATGATATGATGCGGTATTGTTTGGTTTTTTAATATCTTCACATGAATTATATTTATATACTAATTTTATTTAAATTTAGGATGAGTCTAAAAATTCAAAAGTTGTCAACCCTCAAGGATCACAGATGTCTTCTCCCTCCAACAACTTGGTGCAGTGGTAGTGACAATTGGAAAACAAATAGTCCAATTAGATATGCCTCCTGATGTTGTAGGCAGGACCAATAATGTCCCTTTTTTTTATATGTCATAAGGATATTTGTGAGATTGTTATTGGCACAACTATCTATATCAGTTCTACAACTTTGGTTGTTGTAAGTATACTTTTATTATCCTTTAAAATAGTTTAATATATTGTATATTTTACTCTAACATTATTTTTTCAATGTTTAAGGTATTTACATTACCTCTGCATCGAGAAGAAGAATGCTTATATTTATGGATTTCTTGACCCAGTTGTCATTCAAAATGTAGAAAATAAAGCGAGTGAAGTGAAAACATACTTAATAGAAACATTTCAAAATGTAGGCAAAGAAGTGTATTTAGCACCTTACTTGCATCAATAAGTATATAATTTTAAATTACAATTAATTAATTTGGAACTTATTTATTATTAATATTATTATAACTTGTAGGGGTCATTGGCAGTTGTTGGTCATTATTCCTCGTCATTTTCTCGTGGTTAT
>Ga0123342_1009529_pt1 | contig 11595 bp, 6 predicted proteins | sample Turbeawhitnodule_FD_89960 | JGI IMG/M metagenome (GOLD analysis project Ga0123342, IMG submission 89960) | Root nodule microbial communities of legume samples collected from Mexico - Turtle bean Mexico white nodule | ecosystem: Host-associated > Plants > Roots > Nodule | place: Mexico: Nepantla... | reverse complement strand
TGTGGCTAGATTTATTACAATGAGAGCACCCCCGATTCTCCCTTCCTTTTAAACTCCGTTTTATGTTTGCAAGATTTGAAGTCCCAGGTTCGGAAGTCTTTCCGGAGAACATGGCAACTCCTTCAATGGAGGGTTCATTCATCATGACCATTCGACGAGTCTCCCATCTTAGACAATTTAAAAGACTTCAAAAAGAGAAAGAAGTGTTTCCTTCCCAAGAATTTGTGCCCTAACAGGGTCATATTCAAGATTCAATCCTGATAAGAACTTATATATGAGAATGTTCAACAAACTGAGCAAGAGTGACAACATCTCTATTATTTTCAAGCCTCAAATTTTGATACAGGTTCAACTCAATCCACAAACCCTTCAACATTCCATAATATTCTACAACAGAGAGTGTCCTACTTGACAAAAGATCTTGCTTTCTAACTCATAACCTGTAGAGAAGTCCTTTCACATGGAATAAGTATTTGCAAGGTATTCCCAAATTTCACAGGCACTTATCTAGAACATATGATTTCTACTAATTTCAATAGTCATGGATCCCCATAACCATGTAATAATTTGAGTCATCATTAAATTTGGAAATTAGGGTTATCGTGAGATATAGCCTTTCCTTCAATATGGTTGAAGAATCTACTTGTACCCTTTGACGTATGTATGTGGAGATAATTTCGACCAATAAGGTGGTTGTCATCGTGCAAGTGTGGAAGATCAGGATTGCTTATTGGAGTTGTCATGCTAAAATAAAGAATAGGGATTCCTCAATCTTCTCCTAAATAATAAAGAGAACAATATGATAAATAAAACAGAATAGTGTGGTCTTGGAGGATGACAAATCCAACTTTAGGAATTATTTTTTTCGCTATTTTTTTTAGAGAACCCCCTAAAGTTCCGACGAAAAAGGTGAGATCGTGGTGTGATTTCCGGTGATGGTGGTGACAACTCCGACGATTGCGGCAACGGAGATAGCAAGGATAGTGCCAAGTTTGGTACACTTCAGGCAACCCCAATTAATCAAAGAAAATGGAACACTTCAGGCAACCCAAAAAAGAACCGTAGCGAAGACGGTAAAGAATAAATGCGGATGCAGGGCCCAAGATCAAGAGCTCTAATACCAACTTGAAAAGGATTAATCTGAATGAAAGAATATTTTTATACAAATGATTGATTTGAAACAGTACATCAACTTCTATATATAAAAAATTTAATCCTAAAGTAATGATTAAAAAGAGATCTCTAGAATCTTCTAATAGCTTCTAAGAGCTTATAGTAGTACACCTAATATCTTACTAACAACATAATTATATCAAATGTAGATCAAGAATATGCTATTGCTGGCACTACTATTCTCCCTGCCTTTTCTTACTAAATTGTTTATTGTCATGAAGTCAATAGAAACTTTAAATACCTGCATGACTCGACCAGTAAACTCATCAACAATAAAGACCTCTTTTCCACGAATTATGTAGTTTACATCTCGAAGAAATAATTCTTTTGCTTTGATTGCATTTAGGATATATGAAGCCCACTGTTCTCGTGGATCATATAAATCTTTGACAGCCAAAATTTCTTCAGCATCTTCATAACCCTGCTCAGAAAGTAGAACTGTTTTTTGTTTTTCATCCACCTGCAATGACAATTTCAGTAAAATAATAAAATTCAAAGATGCAATTTTTTACAATAAAATAAGCATATCTCCTGTCATCAAATATATAATATTTAGAGTTTAATGACTGTGTACAATCAGTGTAATTCAAAATCACGATAGATGAATTTTAAGGTAGCTATTGTAAAGGTCAATAAACTGATCCTACACGAGAGTTTGTGATTATATTACAATGCAAAATTCTTTCATAATGTCATAGCCTTTTCTCATATTTACAAGGCAACTTCTTGTCTTCTCCCTCATTTTCATTTACCTAGGACTAGTCTGATCATATTTTCTTTCAATCTCCCCCACCCTATCCCCAGATAGGCAGATGGTTGAAAAACGAAAAACAGGAAAGGTCCATAACCTCCATAAAAAAAACAAGGGTAAATATTCCTTCATCTAATTTGTACATTTTGTTGTTTAAAAATAGTATGAACAAGTAAACATCTCATCTGTGTATCACAAACCAGGCAAATGAAGATCTCCTCTCGTCAAGTATACCTTGAAAAAGGGAAAAAATTAATAATCACTCATGAATTTCACTTAGCATTGTTGTCCTGTTTGAAGTGAAGGATAAAAATAATAATTGATGAAAAAATTACATTTAGTTGTTTTACTAACGTTATGACCAATTTGAACATATTGTCCATGCTCTCAAAGATATTTCTTCCATTTTTGGATTATGCAGATGCAGAACAATCAATCTATTGATACTGGAAGACTTCAATGATTCTTCCAATGTATCATTTTTGGCTCCAATGGAATCATAGGTACAGGAAGAATCAAGTGAGTCTTCAAATATCAATAAGTTGATTGATTTGTTCCTATATGTTCCAAAAGATAAAAAAAATCTCTGGGAGCTCTTTCCTAGATCCAGAATAGAGTACACAAATTCTCTCAATAACTAAAAAGTACAATGTGCCTGAATCTAACTGTGGTTCATGGTGGTGGAGAAACTGGATAAAAAAAAAGAGTGATTCCAGTTGTAAGATTAAGATATCTAATGAAACCATAGCTGGAATAGATATCTCATTAAGAATAAGGCAAACAAACATTTCCTCTCATGAAGTAAGTATACCTCTCCCAAAAGGGAAAAAACTAATAATCAGGAAGGAACTTCACTTGCCATTGTTGTCATGCTTGTATCAAGGGATAAAAATATTAATATTAATCAATGACAATGCAGTCCCAATTTATAACTTGTTTCCATATTCTAATTAAAAATTACAATCCCAACGGTAGATGCTGCGATGTAAAATTAAATCTGACAATTTCCTTAACTATGCATAACAAGACTTTTAAAAACATAAAGTACCAGATCTGCTTACAGTAAGCTGAGGAGGTATCAATAGAGAAACAAAGAGTATTATTCTTATAAACATAATACATTAAATTTCAAAATGTAAACATAATTTAGCATACTTACAGTGTAATGTATGTCTCGCTCAAATGCTACTGCAATCTTTGCAGCCTTATAATATTGATCACTGGGTTTCTCTGCAGGTCCTGATATAATAAGTGGTGTTCTAGCTTCATCAATAAGAATTGAATCAACCTCATCAATGATACAGTAATTGAAACCCCTTACAACAAGATCTTCGACACTCTGTACATTCCACAGTTCAGAAGAGTTCAGCACGTTATTAAAAGGATGGAAGTTAAAATCTAAAAAGCATATTGAAACATGTAAAGGAAAAATTACTTTCCGTGGCAAGATTGTCTCTCAAGTAATCAAAACCAAGTTCACTATTAGTGACATATGTTATATCACATGAGTAATTTTCCTTTCTCTGCTGACTTGTCATGTTCTCTGCCAACAAATGTATCATGGGTTAGAATGCAACAAAAAAAAGATTTAAAATGGTTTGCATATTAAAGAAGCTTAGTTGATAACAAGAGTAAAAGAAAAGAAACATAAAACCCTAAACAAAAACCAGCAACAAATGAAGTCAGGTATGAATCAACATTTATTAAGAAATGAAAGTAGAATGGAGGGAAACAAAGCAACACAGAAGTTTGAAACACAATGCCTTTTGCATAAACTTCTCCATGAGAACTTCTAGAAGAAGAAAACAAGGAAAAATGAAATAAGTTTCTTCCCAAGTTAAAATGAATTTATGCATAAATAATTGCTCTCATCTTTATTTCTCTAAAGTCAAATTTTTAACTTATCCATAAACTAATCTTAGCTTATGAAGAAATTAATTTTATTTTTTTCTTCTTATTTTCTTTCTCCAAAAGTGCTTACAAAGAAGTTTACCCAGATAGGCCACAACCTACCCCAACTAACTAATGGATTAATACAGATGTAGATAGAGAATACAGACATAAAGAGGAGAGGGAAGAAATGAAATATGAGACATACGCTGAATGAGGCCAACCTTCAATCCAAGAAAGCGTGGAACCTGACCAACCCACTCACAATCCCGCCGAGCCAGATAATCATTGACAGTTACAACATGAACTCCCTTCCCACTCAATGCATTTAAATAAGCAGGCAAAACTGCAACCAGTGTCTTCCCTTCTCCAGTCCTCATTTCAGCTATTTCCCCCTTATGAAGAACCATGCCTCCTACAATACCCAAACGAACAATATTTACGAAATTTTCTCTTCTGCATATATTTATATGGAAACTAAACAGTACGAGCTAGAGTACATAACAATGTGTATAAGGCAATAGAATAAGTACAAAACTAAGATACAGTTCCACTACTGTTTCTGGCACTGATCTCCAACCAGAATTAGAATTCTAACCTTCAATACAAACTTTATTGCGTCAGTTATTTTAATTGAAACTTCACTTAGGAGAACAACACAAAAAACACTTAACTACATGTAAGTTATTTTCAATCAAAATGACAGTCCAATTCCATAAACTATTCATCGACTAAAGACATACCTATAAGCTGGACATCGAAGGGACGGAGGCCCAGAACTCTCTTCGAAGCTTCTCTCACCACAGCAAACGCCTCCTGCAACACACAAGGGCACACACTTTACTTCACTTCCCTAGTCACGATCAAGAGCAACTGCATTTGATTTCAAACACCGCTTTTTGAACTACTACAAGAAAAACTACAAACCAACCGGCAAGATAGAATCCAATGATTGGCCCTGTTGCGCGCGTTCTCGCAGTGCAAAAGTCCTCTCCCTCAGTTCCGAATCCGACAATGCGGAAATCTCCGGTTCCAACCTGTTGATAATGTTAACGGTTGCAGCGTATTGCTGTCTCGTGGATTCTCCCGTGTCGGCGCCTTTGAAGATGCCGCCGAGTAAACCACCGAGGGACGCCACCACACCTGATCGGCGCCTCCTGCTCCGGCGTATGTCGGTAAACGACGGCGGATGGAGCAGCAGGTCTCCGCGAAAAAAAGCTGAAGCCGGTGGAGTTAGGGTTTTGTGGTGATAAAGTGTGCGCGGGTTCCACGTTTTGGAGGTGAAAGAGGAACAGAGCGACGACGAGGCCATGGTTGGGATTGAGAAATTGTAGAGAAAATTTGAAGAAATGAATTATAGTGAGGATTTTGGATTAGATTGGATGATGAAAATAGGTTTCATGGCCATGGCCCGAGTGTGGTGACTAGTAAAGCTGCAAACAAAGATGCTGAGTTTCTTTCTGCTTCTGAAATATTGTTTGTGATGGATATCACTGGTAACGTGGACACAGCGAGAGATAAGATAAGGGGAATCTAGTGTTGACGGGGCGTTTGTAGTAATAGTAACAGTCTTCGGAGAAGAATCTCACTCTTAAATAAACTTTAATAAAAAAAAAATAGTAACTTTCTTGTATATTGAAAAAAAAAATCATTATTTTAAATTAATTGAAACAAAATTATTTATTAAAATTGGTGGAATTGTTGGTGATGGTACATGAATATGAATCTTAAAAAAATCATATGTTAACATTATTAAACCAAAATAACCACTTATTTATTATTGTGTAACTTTCGATGTAAAACATTTCTTACTTAGTGATTTTTATTTTCATTAAAATCTTATTACATAACCACAAGAAGAAATACAATGTATTGATCCAGATAACAAAGTTGGTTATACACACAAGTGAGGATGATTCAAAAATCCATATGATTAATCATTTATTTTTTATTTTAAAACTTTAAATTTAAAACATTCATTCGTTATCAGTTTTTGCCGTTAACACCTTAATACAGAACTAGAAAAAATATGAGATAGAAAAAATATAAATATATTGAGGAAAGATAAACCAATGACCATTAGGGAATTAAACTTTGAATTGAGGTACATAAATTTTTTATTAAGAATTTAGGAAAAATCTAAACAAAATCAATAACTACTACAAAAAAGAATAAATTTATCAGAGAACACAATAGTTTTATTATTAACATATTATATATAACGAAATAATTTTTTTATGAATCCTCTACAACTTTCAGTGGTTATATACACAATGTAAAACTTTTTGTACTTGTAAGCTCTTAAATCATTTTTAAAATTTTATATTTATAATTAACTCATAAAATTATATTTTATCTTTATTTTCTTACTCTTTCCAAAGTGTTCTCTATAGTACTTTTACTTGAAGCAATATTAACATAACATTAATTCATTTTGGCAGCTTCAATTCTTCTCTTCGAGCAATACAAATTAATTTTATGTATTTTATTACTTTTGTTATGACTTTTAATTTTCTAGTATATAGTTTATTATCAATATTGTACCTTAAAATGATACCATATTTAACACTTCAATGATAATCATCAATTCATCATGAATAGGAAAACAAGTAATTTAATCAAACACATACTTAATGACCTTATTTTAGAAATGAAAGAATCTATTTCATTGCCAAAATATCTTGTAGCAATCCTTTAATTAAAAGTTTTGTTCGGCTTATCACACAATAAGTATTTAAAAAGATACAAAAATATTTTATTTTACTTAACATTAATTTATCTAAATATGTTATAAGAAACAAAGATTGGGTAAAAAGAACAAATGAGTACACGATGACAAAACACAATCATCCTCAATAACTAAAACAAGTCCCAAAGTGTCATTTGTTTTCAGCCATCACAATCATCGTTCTATTCCATTCGGTTCCGTATTCCAAAGTCTTGGAATGGCCACAACCACCCCAAAGTTGATCTCCGACAAGAAGGAGATGCGGAACTGGTCTCGCTCCATGCGGGCCCAAGGCAAGCTAATTGGGTTCGTTCCCACCATGGGCTTCCTCCACATGGGCCACCTCTCTCTCGTCTCCCAGGCCCGCTCCCTCTGCGACGTCGTCGCCGTCTCCATCTACGTCAACCCGGGCCAGTTCGCGCCCTCCGAGGACCTCTCCACCTACCCCTCCGATTTCCAAGGCGACCTCCGCAAACTCGCCGCACTTCCCGGCGGCGTCGACGTCGTCTTCCACCCCCGCAATCTGTACGACTATGGAAATAATAGTGATGACGTGGCGGCTAGTGGGGTCGGCGCTGCGGCGTCTTGCGTTGATGGTGATGGGTCGGGGCACGAGAGTTGGGTGAGAGTTGAGAAGCTAGAAGTGGGACTGTGTGGGAAGAGTAGACCCGTTTTCTTCAGAGGGGTAGCTACTATTGTGGCCAAATTGTTTAACATAGTGGAACCGGATCTGGCCGTGTTCGGGAAAAAGGATTATCAACAGTGGAGAGTTATTCAGAGGATGGTAACCAATTTCTCAGAGCTTTTCTGTTTTCATTTATAAGAAAAGATGTAATATTTTTTGTTTAAATAGGTGTTGATTTAGTTCCTGATAGAACTAATATTATGATTTCGTGTTTGTCATACAATTTAATAATAAATTGGTCATTGAATTATAACATATTAATGTTAATATCATACGTAGTTCTGTGGGAACAATGTCACTCACTAATGAAAAATAAATGAAGTTAGCATTGTCAACCAAATTTGTTTTTGCTATGCTTACTACAGTGTTAGATGATGGTTCGTAGACTGACTGATTGATGTTTTTTTGTAGGTTCGAGATCTTGATTTTTCCATAAAAGTTATCGGTGCTGAAATAACACGTGAGAGTGATGGCCTGGCAATGAGTTCACGCAATGTGCACCTTTCACCTGAAGACAGGGAAAAGGTATTTTATTCAACCAAACATTTTTAATTGCTAAAAGCCAGCAGTGACATTTAATTGTAAAGCATCTGTGAAAGAATATGTAAAAATTATGTTACAGAGCTTTTCTTATGTCATCCACTTCACTTTCAGCTGCACTAAGCCTTAACAATTTGTTAGTATACTTTGCCTAATATCTAGAGAGATTTATTTCAATTCTTTTCAGGCACTATCAATAAATAAATCATTGTTAAAAGCTAAATCAGCAGCAGAAGATGGTCAAGTGCATTGTGAGAAGCTGAAGAATTTGGTCATCCAGTGTATTACTGAGGCCGGTGGAAGGATTGATTATGCTGAGGTAAGATGCTAAATATTTTTCTGTTCTGTGCTTAATTTGAAAGCTCACAATTAATGATTAATGCCATAGTTACTTTGGCAATGACGTTTGTCTTACTAAAAATATTTGGACCCAACAGATCCTTGAATGAAGCCAAAACAATAGAGAAGTAGAATTAATGAATAATAGAAGGTACAGTTTAATGCAACTACATACGTATTACTGCAGATTGTTGATCAAAATAATCTGGGGAAAGTAGAACAGATCAAGGGTCCTGTTGTCTTCTGTATCGCTGCATGGTTTGGGAAAGTCAGACTTATAGACAACATGGAAATCAACTTGTCCATAGATGTTTAGTCACCTTCTATCAGCTCAGACATGGACCACACTTGATAGTTCAGACCACATGCTTAACAGTTCACTGTTATATGTCACGATAGATTTTTGCCGACCATGCACTATAGATGCATTTCCACATTATTAAATTCGAAGAGAGCTGCTGCCATTCGACACTTATAGGAATCAATGAGCTGGGTTGTTTCCTTTTTAATCAAGAACTAATGCATGTATTATTTATTCAAGAGTTCAACTATTTGCTGAATAAAACCTCCATGAATGTGGGAGGGGAGAACTGAAATTTACTGAGCGCAAATCATGGGATTGAAGGTTCAACTATTATTTCTTCAAGATTTATTTTATCGTTATGGTTTTGTTCCAGGAAAACTGTGCCAAGGACAAAGGCTAGCACAATGCACCTGCTTCCTTAGGGCACTTAGTCTGTCTTACATATTAGACTTGCTGTAATTTATGCTAAGTACCAACATGCATTGAGGCTAGATAGGAACTCTGTTGGAATGGAAATCTGGTAATTATTCTTGTGGATCAGTTTTGTCAACTTTCTGGTTGAAAATATACTTTTTTTCTTTTTTTTCTTCCGCTTCATACTTCAGCAAACAATGTATTAGATGACACTTAAATCTGTGGTTTTTTGTACAAGCATAATTATCCCAAAAAGTGGGGTACATGGAAAGAGAATCATGAATATAATGAATAAGGATATAATGGCTTCACGACTGTATAATTGAAAAGATAAGAGTGCAATGGTGCATATACCCACTTGGTTGCAGGTATTCAGTTGTAATTATCTGTGTCCATGATAATTTGTTTACATCTGTCAAAAGAAAAGGCATTGGGTTACGAAGAGAAGAGCACATAGCTCATACTAATTCTTTTTAGTTCCTGGTGTCTATCCGATGACTGCATATATGAGAAAGATCTTTTGTTTGTATTTTTAGAATATTTTTTTTTGTAATTTTTTTAGCATCTACTTTCATCGTATTTTTTTTTTCTCACTTGTATTTGTTTTGTAATTTTTATGATTTAGTTATTGTATTTTTAGGTGTAATTTGTAATGTTTAGAATAGACTTAGTTAGGTTTTCTCGAGCCCAAGTAAAGGAAGGGTACAGGATTCAGCCAAAGAAACAAGAGTGTAAGGGAGCAAGTGGCAAACAATTCAAGTCCAATTCAAGCTCAATGCTACTATACTTAGTATTTTCGACCAAGACAAGGGCATGCTTAACAAAGGAATTGGCTTAACAATAGAAACTGGTTTTAGTACAGGCTTACATAGTGTAATAGGAATTTATCGGTGTTGGCTTAGTAATGGGAATATATGTTGGGGAAAAACCTTTGAATTTCGCTTCTTCATTAGTAATTGGCTTCAATTGGAAATAACTTTGGAATAGGCTTAAGTGTTGTATGCCTTATGTGAGTGTATTTTGGTCTGATAATTCAATGCACTGGAATGTAATAGTGTGTGGCATTAAGGATAAAATTATTTGTCATTACACCACAGTCATTATATGGTGTGGTGGAGTTCAACCAAATGACTTGGATTTTTTGGTTAGTAAAATTGGCGCCTTTTGTCTGTACTGAGTTTATTGTGTGTACAAAAATTGACGTGTTATCTAATTTCTTCATTACCAAAGTGATCTCTGTCGAAGAATCTGAGAAAGCTCAGTGGTCCTAAAAGTGTTACATTGGTCTACTGTATTAAACTGCAATTTCTCCCGCTTCTTGCTATAACTTGGAGAACATGAATTGTTAATGTGGGTATCTAGAGGGGGTTATCAAAGGAGATGAAGCTACCTCCAGTAAGATGATTCGGTATTTTTGGTATGATTTTGGAAAAGACAGGGTTATCCATTCCTCATCTCAGAGGTAGCTCAAAGTTCACACTGTGTTGTGTTGCCTTAACTTAATCAATTGACACATAACGACATAATCTATCTTGACTTTTTAAGTGTTTTTAATCAATTATTTCTAAAATATATGGTTGAAAGGTAGACGTCCACACGATGTACCTTGCTACCAGGCCGAACACACCTCGGTTGTTGGATTCAATCCTGCACCTAATAACTTAGTTAAAATATAATTAAACGTCATATATCAAACAAACACAAGTTTAACTGTAATAATAATGTTAATCAAGACCAACACCTCGGAAGCTTAATTAGTGTAGTCCTACGTTGATTCCATGTAGTTTTTTTTGTAAATTTTTATATGTTGCGGTTTGATGGATGTATTCTATGAGTTAAATGGATGAAGAAATTTAAATAGAGAAAATAAATTTGGTTGGTGAATATAGATACTTAGAAAAGGTAAAACCAATTTTAAGTAATTCTAAACTAACAAATAGTCAGAAAAAAAGACAAGTTGTGCACAAACTTCAACAACATTTCTTTAGTAAGTAAGTGCCTGTTTGGATGAGGGGTGACGGAAGTGAGGGTGCACCCTCTGGATCCACCGATGAGAGGAGGTGAGAGGGCGCGGAAAGGTGTGAGAGGGGTTTGAGGGCTTCTTCTCAAAGTTTGCACAGAAGTCCGGAGAGAAGAAATGATGGGATTCTTAAATATATAAAATGACTTATATATCCTCATTCTTTCATAATATTTACCATTCACATTTCAATTTTTTTAAACTATGCACATGTCATAAAACATAAAAAATATTAAATTTATTTTATTCCAAATATATTTAAATAATGATAATAAATATTAATTAAAATCATTTAATTTTATTATAAATAAACTTTAAATATCCAAGAAATATTTAATATATTCATAATAAAATAAATATATTTTTAACAAAATGAAAATACCTATATACCTAAAAATATATTTATAATAATAAAAATTATTATATTTTAAATTATATATTATAATAATCTAAATTTTGATTTATTAATGCGAATACAAAATTTATTTAAATATTTAACTTCTAACAAGGATTAAAATGTTATTAGTGGGATGTCTTTTCTTTTTCTAATTAATATTATTATGTTCTTTATTTTTATATAATTTCAAAATTACAAACAAATTAACATGTCTATATCTCTTTTCAGATCAAATGTAATGACTTTATATTATATATTTTGACAACTAGTTAATGTTCTAAATATCTATTTTTAAAAAATATATATATTTATTGATAATAATGAAAATCATTATTAAAAATAATTATATTTATA
>Ga0123342_1009528_pt1 | contig 11595 bp, 13 predicted proteins | sample Turbeawhitnodule_FD_89960 | JGI IMG/M metagenome (GOLD analysis project Ga0123342, IMG submission 89960) | Root nodule microbial communities of legume samples collected from Mexico - Turtle bean Mexico white nodule | ecosystem: Host-associated > Plants > Roots > Nodule | place: Mexico: Nepantla... | reverse complement strand
TTGATTAATTTGAGTGTGAGGGGCAGGATCCTCAAGGTTTTGCTGACGCAAAATGTTGGTAAGGAATTGACACTGTTGTGATGTAAGTTGAATCCCCTTTACATCCTGTTCTTTAGGAAAAAGAACAGAAAAAGTGTCAGTAGTAATCATATTATTGGCTTGGGATGTCCTATTGGTGAATTTGTAGCCAGGAGGGAACCCATGCTTTCTATAACAAGTGTCGACAATGTGGCCAAGACGATTACAAAAAGTGCAGATTTTTCTAGTAAAAGAAAACTTTGAGGTTTTAACATTACCAGAAGGAAAACCCACTTTGTGAAAACAAACAGCCTTAGTATGACCATATTTACCACAAAAATTGCATGTAATAGTGTGACCACTATTAAGACTATGAAGACTAGGGTTTTCATTAAACATTGCCTAAAAGATTTTTAAAACCAATCAAGATTTTGAAAGAGAACAGAAAAAAAATAACCAAGAACAGCAAAGAGGGAAATAAAAATCAGAGAGAAGCGCAATAGAACTCTTCATTCAAAGAGCTCTGATACCATATTACAGTAAATGAAGATGAATATTCCTTGTCTGATGTGATGCTTTAATGTAGTGTACGTAATCGTACGTAATCGTAATGAAGAAAGAGAGGTTTTGATGAACCCTAATTGTAGAGAAAAATAAATATAAAAGAAACTTTTATTCACTTGTATATTAGAGAGTAAAATACAAGGTGTATATATAAGAAAAAGATTAAGACCTAGCTGAAACAGAAAAGGAAAGTTGGGCTAAACAAACAAAGCCCAATAATTTAAAATAGAAAATTAAATATATTAACATATTTTATTAAGTGTTTGATTTTTTGAGTCTGAGTATCTTTTTGTTTTTTTTAAGTGTTTGATTTTTTGAGTCTGAGTATCTTTTTGTAATTAACTTTCACTATAAGAAAAAATGGTTTTAATACTATAAGAAAAAATGGTTTTAACGAAAATTTATTTTTACTACCCAAGATTAAAACCTCCATTAAGTCATTTACCTAGGATTACAATTTCTCCCGCTAACCATCCCTGGAGAACATGTTCATCGGGGTTTTTTTAAATCTCAGGAAAAGCCTTTTAGAATCCCTATTAAATACCATGGGTTTCAAAACCAAATACCATGAGTTTCAAAACCTCTATTAAATACCATGAGTTTGAAAACTTCCATAAAATACCATGAGTTTAAGAACCTCCGTAAAATACCATGTGTTTAAGAACCTCAGTAAAATACCATGAGTTTCAAAATGACTTGTCGTTTGAAATAACCTTCAACCCCATTTTCCACAATCTCTAACGATCCTTCTGACTTCTATCTTCCATCGTAGACACACTGCTCTTCGACGCAGGCTCAATGGCCGCCAACGACAGTCCTAATAAGGAATCACAATTCAACTACACTTATTTCTATTATATCTAAGGAGAAGAAACACTAAATAAGGCACTATCCTCTTCTTACTCCAATATTGCTTCTTCCATCACCTTACTGCCCCAACTTGGATCACAAGCCACTGTTACCTAACTCGATAACAACTGGTGTATCTATCAGATGTGGGCTTCAAAGCCATGTGTGTTCTTGGTTAAAGATTGCAAAAATATATTGTAAGGAGAAATTAACTTTATCACTTCTCACTTTCACAGTGAATTAATTATTAGATGCATTTTAAAGCAAAAACCTTAATTAAAAATATTTCAAAAATTTTAGAATTAAATACTAACAATTATAACTAAAACTAAAATTGCACATAAAATATATGTACATCAAAAGCTAAAACAAAATAAGTCAAGTTTTTGAAATATGAGTTCGTAACAAAAAAAAAACTAGAAATTATATAAAGCAACTACCTTCAATCATAAAAAAAATGCAAATATTGTTGAAATACTTATTATCCAAGGTTAGTTGTTGATATACTTATTATTCAAGGTTATTTTACTGAGTTTTTAAAATAAAAATTTGAAACTTTAGAAAACTTATTTGTAATTTCAAAATTTTAGAGAATTTAGTTATAAAATATATTAAAACTATGTAGTTTTTAATTACTTATTTATAAATAGATTTAATTATATTTATTTACTGAAGTTTAAAAAATCTGGAGTGTTTTATTGAGATTTTACAATAAATCTTTGAAATTTAACGAATGTTAAGAAAACCTCCATTATTTTGCCGAGGTCTTAGAAAAAACCTTTGAAATTTAACAAAGGTTAAAAAAATCACCGTTATTTTGCTAAGATTTTAGAATAAAACTTTGGAATTTAATGAAGTTAAAAAAACCTCTATTATTTTGCTCAGATTTTAGAATAAATCTTTGGAATTTAACGAAAGTTAAAAAAACCTTTGTTATTTTGCTGAGGTTTTAAAATAAACCTTTGAAATTTAACGAAGGTTAAAAAAACTTTCAGTATTTTGCTGAGTTTTTCGAATAACCTTGGGAACTTAATGAATGTTAAAAAAACCTTTGTTAATTAAATCAATGTCTAGAGTTATATCAACATTTGCTAAATAACCTCCGTTAAAACCCTAAACCCTTATACAAAGTAAGAGAGTTCAAAAAGTACCTTTCCATATACACATCAAAACCAAAATGAAGCCTCCTACTGTTTACCCCAACATTACCAACTACAGAAAAAACAGAAAGATCAAGGATCAATGCTTATAGTGACATTAAATCGAATGCATACAAACCAAGGGTTTTAGGCACCAGTCAGAGAACGAGAAACTCACTGACGGTATCTTTGAAGAGATCCAAGACCAAACCTTAACCTGTGCCAGGGAAAAAACTTCAGTATGATTAACCACTCCACCTTTAAATAAACAATTATTCTTGTGTCTCCAAAGCTCACTAACCAACGCAATCCAAACATTACCCATGATAAGATTAACTAAAGTAGACGCATCCAGAATATTGAAATGTTTGAAATGTGACCCAGGGGCAATAAGATCAATCGAACTCACTCCTAACCAGTCCTAACAAAGATTCCAAATTAGCCAAGCAACTCTGCATCCAAAAAATAAATGATTTGTTGACTCCTCTGATGCCCTGAACAAGCAGCAAAGATTGCTCTCGACCCTTGTCCCTCGTCTCTCCAAATTTACCTTAGAAGCAACGTTGTTTTCAATCACCTTCCAAGCAGTGACATGAGCTGAATGAAACGCCTTAATCCTCCAGAAAAACTTGTACATTCTCGAGTCTTCCTCGCCTCCCTCTACCATAAATAACCCGTAAGCAGACTTAACTGAAAACGTTGCTGGCTCACTATCCTTCCAAACCCATTTGTCTGCTATTTTCAACTCGAGCCTCTTGTTGGAAATCATCTCTAAGAGTGGCTTACTTGATCCTCCTCCCAAGCAAAAAGACCCATTCTCCACCTTAAGTTCCACTCCCAGGCCCCATTAACCTATATTCCACAATCATATAGATTTGCCTCCTTAAGAACAAACAAAGAGAATAGCCTCGAAAATCTACTTTTCAAGGCTCTTGAGACTACCCAATTGTCTGGCCAAAACAAAATATCTCTCCCATTTCCAACCTCCCAATTGAAATGATCTTCAAACTTCCCTCTGCATTCCTCGGACCTCTAGACCTCATCGAATCTCTCCACCACAATAAGACTTTGATATTATTCGTCCGCCGCTCCTTCAGGCCTCTCCATCCTCCATACCTTGATTCAATGACCTCCCTCCATAGCCCCCCTTTGTCCGAATTCAGACGCCAAATCCATTTTCTCAACAAGGCCAAATTAAACTGCCTAACATTAATAATACCGAGCCCACCCGCTTCCCTGGATTTACAAACCTTATCCCAAGCAACCCATGCAATCTTCCTCCCTTCTGACCTCCAACCCCACAAAAAATTCCTCTACAGGCACACTATCTTCTTTAACACAGTAGACGGTAACTTGAATAAAGAAAGATAAAACAAAGGTATTGACGATAAAATGGATTTAATCAAGCATATCCTCCCTGTCATCGAGATGTATCTACCCTTCCACCTACCTAGCCTGCTTTTTACTCTATTGACCACTTCATCCCAAAACTCGCCACTCTTATGAAAACCCCCTACTGGCATCCCCAAGTACTTAAAAGGAGTTCTCATCACTTTGCAATTTAAGATTGTCGCAAAGCGGAAAATCTTCATCTGATCCACCCCAACCCCTCCAAGTCTAGTCTTGAAGAAATTCACCTTAAGACCAGATGCCAACTCAAAATAGTTCAAAATAACCCTTATGTTAAATACAATTTTGACATTTGCCTTACAAAAAAATAAAGTGTCACCAACATACTGGAACATATTTACCTTTACCGACTTTTTCCCAATTTCCAAGCTCTTAACCAAGTCTTTTTCGACCGTAGTCTTAGACACCTCGGCTAGACCTTCAGCCATTATAAGAAACAAGAACGGAGGTAAGGGGTCACCTTGTCTCAACCCCTTCTTTGAAATAAATTCCTTAGTAGGACTCCCATTTACAAGAATTAACATCGACATTGATTCCAAACAAGCTTTAATCCAAGAAATTCACTTTTCACAGAAACCGAGTCTACCTAACATATAATAAATAAAATCCCACCTCACAAAATTATAAGCCTTCTCATAATCCACCTTGAAAAACATACAACTTTTATTCTTCCTTTTCATCTCTTCTAAGACTTCATTTGCTACAAGAATGTTATCCAAAAGCCCCCTTCCTTCAAGAAAAGTAGATTGCCTAATGTTGATGACTTTACTAATCACTTTTTCATCCTGATAGCTCAAATCTTCGAAACAATTTTATACACACACCCTACCAGCGAGGTAGCTCTATAATCGCTAAGCTGTTGCGGATTATCAGTCTTAGGGATCAAACAAATAAAAGAAGCATTTGATCCCCTAGGCTGCCTACTGTTGACCATAAAATCACTGAGACAAAATATTCCTTAAGACAAACCCAACAAAACATAATGAATCTGAAATTGAATCCGTTAGGACCAGGACTCTTCGAACTATCAGAACTCCAAACAACGTTCTTAACTTCCTCTTGAGAGACAACTCCAACCAGCGACTCATTATCTTCATCAGATATAGAGTTGAACCGAACATTATCCAACCTAACCAAGGGCTCATACTCCCCAACAAATCTAGCTTCGAAAAAATCTCTAACCTTAGTCTTTACCACCTCCTTACTGATTGTTCACTACTACCCCGTTAATCTTGTTTCTCATTCTCCTCCACTTCACAGACGAATGGATTTTTTTTGTATTTAAATCACCTTGTTTCGACAACTTTAGTTTTTCTTTTTGATGCAAGATCGCTTCTTGTTTAAATAAGTTCCGACTTTGTTCAGCCAACAAAAGTCTCATCTCCTCTCGCCCAAACTCGACTAAATCGCTTTCATCATATCTTGCATCCAGCTCTTGAATTTTCTTTTATAATAATTCTCCTTCTTGATTGACATTCCCGAAAACCTCTCCATTCCACCTTTTCAAATCTAATTTTAACTTTTTTAATTTTTCTTTTAATACAATTTTTCTCTCTAATATCTCACTCATTGAACAACTCACTATTGGAACTAATAAATACATTTTTGGAACTCGTCAATTCACTCTCGAAGAAAGAAAGAAGGAGTTGACCCATGGAATTGGACAACAAAGAAAGGAGTTTATCAATGATTTAACAATGCCATTCTATTAACACAAAAATCAAATAACAAAATACTTAGATAAAAATAAAATAAAAATATTTTAAACATTCAATAAAATAAAAATTAAATTTTAAAATTAAAACTTAATTAAAATGTTCAAATTTATAATATAATTAAACTTACTTAAGCTAATAATCATAAGGATTTTGCAAGACTAAGGCTGATTTAAACATAAAGAGAATAAAATGCATCAAACATCTACGTATTGTAATGTGACAAAATATATTATTAGAGTTGACTTAATGGTTAAGTTAGTTATTTACTTTGTACTGTATACATGGTTTAGTTGAAGCTTTTGATATTTTTTACTACCGGATGAGACAACTTTCCATGGCACTAAAATATTTAGTGTTTTTGTGTGTTTGTCTCTTCGTAGATCTTTCGTAGTGACGCTGTTTTTTACTCTACTATAACAAAGAACATTTCTCGAGCCTCCTCCCTAAGGAACATCACTTTGTTCTCCATTTGATAGTGTAATTTTTCTTAGCATTATCTAACTCTGTTTCTCCTTTTGGGTACCACAATTTAGATTCTGAGGATCTAATAAATTGGAAAAGGCTTATCATTGTATTAAAGGGTCATGAAATGTTCCAAATTGTATGATTTGGTATCACCATATATACTAAAGCATTTCACTATATTATGAATATACAACGTTACTATATGCAATTGAGTGAGTTATACAATTTAAGTTTAATAATTATTATCAATAAAGTATTTTCTGTTAAAAGGTATCAACAATGTAAAAATCTTATGTATTAGAAAAATTCAACCACGTATTTCTTAAAGAAAATTAATATATAGACAGACACGTTGATCTCACAAATAAAAATTATAAACTTCTAGCCAATGTTGTTGGTGAACGCCAAGAACTAAGCATAAAACAAATCAAAGAAGAGCAGTTAATCTATTTTATTCCCGTGATACAAATAAAATAAAGGATCATAATTAGGGAACATTAGTTCTTTAAACATTTTCATGCATATCCCAAGGGTAATTAGTAAAATATTACTATATAGTTTTTTGTTAATTACAGGAAAATATTAAACGCAAACTTTGAAAACATTGAATAATGATTTTTACGACTTCAAGTCCATCAAATTGTAAGACTTAAGATAGAGTAGAGTTTATTATTTTAATTGAGGCGAAAAGGTTAAGATTCCTTGTATTTCACGCATGTGAGATCTATATGGCTTCTTTTTAATGTGTTAATGTGTGATTTATACTTTTCTTCTAATGCCAATTTATAGTCATTGTACGGTTATATATGACTAGAATGTGAATTTTTTATACGGACTATTTTCAACATTTTCACATTGTTATAAATTTGATATTTTACTACCTTAGGGATTTACCAAATATCATGTATTAATGGATGAGAATTTTTAAAGCAGTTATGCCATTTTATCTTATACTTCAACAATAACTACTAACGTTAAATGATACTCGATCTTAACTACCAAATAATTAATTGTTACCTTAATAATATGGTACACGTAAGAAAGAATGTGTCCTAAAGGGTTACGAGAAAGTAACCACTTTATTAGGCTTCTACTTAAGCCCATGAGTCTATAAATACCTCAATCCTATCATGAAGTAGACCTATCTTATTCATTTTACTTACTTACGAAATCATTTGCATTCTAACTGACTTGAGAATTGGAGAATCATCAGCAGGTGCATCACCACTCGTTGAATCAACTAAAAAAATCTTGTCATATCCACAAACACCTTGAGAGAAGGACACCTCATCTTCAGCAAAAACATTGGTGCCCATCATGGGGTCCTAGCAAATTTTTTCCCAGGACCACATTGTCATATGGTTTTTACAAGAAATCAAACAACAACTTCAGCACCACAAGCAAGCATGGATCCATCTCTTCTAGCAGCACTCAAAGCCTATTTCGACTCGGCTTTACTCGTCTCCAGAATCAGTTGGGTAAAGATATGGAATTAATGCAAACTCAACATTGTGGTGAAATTCAAACTCTCCAAGATCAATACCGCAATGAAATACATGCCATTCGTCATCATATTTCTTTAAACACAAAATTTGGAAAAAAAAAGCATCCAACAATCACAACAACACGAAGATGAAGGCGAAACACAACTAGACAAAATAGTAAACACAACTAGACAAAATAGTGACTCAAGAAGAGCAGTTGAAAAGAAAACAAAAGGAGAAAGAAAAGGAAAAGGAAAAAGAGAAGGAAGTAGAAAAAGAGAAAAATAAGCAAGGTGAGAATAGACGCAAAGAGATAACTAATGAACATAGTGCAACATCTACATGTTAGAATTTAAAGCCTTAAACAAGAGGGGGGTGAATTGTTTATAAAATATTTTCGTAAATATTGAAGGTATAGAGAAAGCCAATGAAGAATCAAAGAGAAAGAAACTCATTTAGCCAAGAAACAAATTTGTTTTATTATGTTTCTAGAAAATCAACCGGTTGTTTATGTTTTTATCAGCAGTTAATAAAAACAAACCACAACAAATTTAAATGAGATTACAGATAGAAAGAATCACACAACAGATTTATACTGGTTCACTCTTATCTAAGAACTACATCTAGTCCCCAGAAACCACTGGGTATTCCACTAAGCAATCAATAACCTTGATTACAAACCACACACCAAAGAGGTGATCTTGAACCCTTCAAGAACACACACCTCCTTCGGCAAATAACACACCACAAATCACAAAACACCCTCTGGATCTGCACATAACACGTTTACACAGAATTACAGTATTCAAGAGAGAAAATGAATGATCACACATGATACAAATTGTATTCAAAAGTTACAAATCAATCATATTCAACTCTTAGAAAAAATTCAAAGCTTGAAGCAAATCTTGGAGAAAACTAATTTGAAAGATTTAATCTGAAATCATAACTACCATGAGCATAAAACAGATTATGTAAACTCCAAAAGACAGTTAAAAACATTTATTGCAAGAGCCAAATTAGTTTTGAATCAATTAAAACAAATTTACCAAACTTAACAAATTCTGCTAAGGATTTTCAAAAAAGAATCGATTGAAATGTAGAAATAACCGATTGAATTGGTTTGACAACAAGGTCAACCAATTTCAAGCTTTGTCAAAACCTGTTTCAAAACACTAAGTGTAAAACAACCGATTGAAACGATAAAATAAGAGGTTGTTTTCCACTTCTTTGGAAAACATTATTTTTCAAAGGAATTTGATTTAAACCAACTTTGGATCCTAACTAAGAGTGGATCACAAATTCAAACTACCCAGAACCCACACACACAAGCAGCAACAAAGTCTTCAACCAATCTTCATGAATTTGTAGACATCAAAGCCTATCTTCAGCACTACAGTCCAATGTCATCAACAAATTCATATACAATAGTTCCACCACCAACAAATCAAGGTGTCCGAGCATTATCCTGCTTTCACCCGTTTATAATCAATATTATGCAAACTCGCTTACCTGAGAGTTGGAAATTTCTGAGTTTTGAAAAATATGATGGTGCCTCTAATCCCACAACTCACGTGAAAGTTTACCTCACACATGCCACCTTAGTATTCGGTGACCTATGGATATGTTGTCCTCTTTTCCCAACAACCTTAAAAGGAACTTATCTCGATTACTCATTACCACACCTTTCCAAAGATTCCTTTAGCACTCTATACGAAAGGTTCATAGCTCATTTTTTCGATTGCAAACTGATCTCTACAGACCCAGTCTCCATTCTGCATGTTAGACAAGGAGATAATGAATCATTACGCCTCTACATGACTTAGTTTCCCAAAGCTTTCATGATGATACCTGACTTGCATCCAATTATGGCAATGGAATCTATCAAAGATGGAGTCAAACCAGGCCTATTCTTAGATTGTTTATATGCAGATCCACCATTAAACATGGATGAGCTTCGAGCAAGGTCTACTCGGTACATCAGCATAGGAGAAAATGTTGAAAAGCAAGAAAACGAATGGTGGAACCGCTTAGAGTTCTACCCTTTACTCCACAACAAGGTTTTAAAAAGAGGCAAACTACTAGGTTTGAAAACTTTACTTCTCTAAATGCTACTCGAGACATTGTTATAAGGGAAACATGTAATCTAGAGTTGGTAAAAATGCCCAACCGATTCCTTCCCCACCATGTGTTGATACCACGAAACATTGTAGTTACCATCAGAATCATGGACACATGACAAAAGAGTGTTATAAAGTTCGTGACTTAATGACAAGTACCAGATTTCAGTAATATTTCATATTAAAATAAAGGCACTTATGAATATTAATCGATAAAATAACTATAATATAACCCTTAATTTATGAATTTAAACATTTTTACATGTTTTGTTATTATAATTTGAATTAGAACAATTTATTCTCAAATTTCTGTTAATTTCAGGATTCTAGGAAAGAATGGAGATGAAGGAAAAAAGGAGAATATATAAAGCTAAAAAGGAAAAGTTGGAATGCACCAACACTCACCCAAGCTCGCCCAAACTTGCCTAAGTTAGAAGCTCCCAGAGGATCTCGCCCAAGCGAGCCCAATCTCGCTCAGGCAAGATTACTCTAGTGACGTTTGGCCTATTTTCGTCCAGGCGAGCCTAATCATGCTCAGGCGAGAAGACACTTAGCCTAAGCCCAACTAGGTTAAATATGAGGCGTGAGGCACAAACCTAGACATTCATTGGGAGAATAGAAATTGTTAGAAACCCTAGAGGAGGTTAAATATGCTCTTTCCCGTGACGTACCCAAATCCCTAATTAATATTGGAAGCAAACTGCAGTAGAAAGGACTTCCTTTCAGTTACTAGAGAAGCATTAACCAATAAACCAAACAAGTTCTTTGGTCATATTATGATTTTTATTATACTTATTATATTATTATTAATATAATTTATACTTATTATTATTAATAATAATTATAATAATAATATAAATTAAATCAATAATAATAATATTAATTATATTAATAATAATAATTACATTAATAATAATAATATAAATTATATTCATATTATTAATATTATATTCATATTATTCATATTAATAATATTATACTTATATTATTAATATTATATTTATATTATTAATATTATATTCATATTATTCATATTAATAATATTAATAATATTATATTTATATTATTCATATTATTCATATTAATAATATTATATTTATATTATTAATATTATATTCATATTATTAATATTAATATTGTTAATATTATTAATATTTTTAATATTTTTAATAATAATAAGTATAATAAAAATCATAATAATACTAAAGAATTTGTCTGGTGTAGTGGTTAAAGTTTCTTTGGTCACTGAAGGAACTTGGTATGTAATGTTGACTTTACATACGGATTTTGATCTGGATGTAATAATTCGTATATAATTCGTGTTTTTTTTGTAGTGAAGCTCTTTCAAAAAAATACATTCATATGCATAAGTAAAATATGAGCCATTTCGAGGATGTTTCATATACACTCGATCTGAACTCAAACAATGTCTGGTCGATACAAAGTCGGTCAATGACTCTGAGCAGGTTTGGAAAGAAGAGAGAAAGTCATCTATTTTACAATGTGCTTTGATGTCTCAAAATTCAAGTGGAATGTATGAAGATCCTTACTGCTAGTTTTATGTGTGTGCCTAAAGTTGTTGAATTTGTAGTTACATTTGACTATTTACACACTTAAAATTTTACAATAGATGAATATAACCAGAAATGACATGATTGACTGTAAACTAAAAATAAATTTGTTTCCTTTTTCCTGAATTATATTTTATTATATATATATAATATTAACATATAACACAATAAAAGTTGAATGAAATCAGTTATTATTTTAAAAACTTAAATAAGGTTAAGTTTGAAAAGAGAAAGCAAAATAGTGAGTAATGTAAATA
>Ga0123342_1009527_pt1:0-10000 | contig 11596 bp, 9 predicted proteins | sample Turbeawhitnodule_FD_89960 | JGI IMG/M metagenome (GOLD analysis project Ga0123342, IMG submission 89960) | Root nodule microbial communities of legume samples collected from Mexico - Turtle bean Mexico white nodule | ecosystem: Host-associated > Plants > Roots > Nodule | place: Mexico... | reverse complement strand
AGTTCACGTCTCTCAAACAGTTTCTTTCAAATTTAATATTAACTTTTTTTAAAATTTTAAATTTAAATAATTATAGGATAAATAAATAACCAAAATAAAATAATAAAATGAAATATTGATATAAGGATAAAATATGAATAAATCTGTGTAAAAAAATAATTATAAACCCTTTATATATAAAGGTATAGATAATGTTATAGGTAACAAGTATTGAAATAAAATTATGTTATTAGATTACAAAAAGATTTTTATTAAAATTAATTATAAAAGTAAATAATTTTTTTAAATTTTATTGTATGTAATTTTTTTATTGTGTAGGTAGTTTTTATTGGGAAGAATTATCTGATTTTTTTTATTTAAAAAAAGTAGTTATTTAAAGGGTTAAATGGTAAAAAATGAGTTCGTTGTTTTTCAAAATTCAAATTTTTCAAAAAAAATTAAAATTAAAATTTTCAGTTTAAAACAAATGAAATTCCTTTTATATATTGTTATAGATTATTATTTCATTAAATAAATAAATTATTTTTTATTAAAAATAATTATAAAAAGAAATATTTCTTTGATTTCTTGTATGTATTTTTTTCTATTGTGTATCTTTTTTATTGAGAAGAATTATTTGAGTTAAAAAAAAATATTTAAAGGATAAAATTGTAAAAAAATGGTATATTTGTTGTTTTTCAAATTCAATTTTCTCTAAATTTTTTAAAATTCAGTTTTAGTTTAAAATAAATAGTTTGTAAATTTATTATGTTTTAATATTTTAAAGGATAAATTTGGAAAATAAAATGTGTCAACCAATTCTCCTATATATATTGTTTTAGATTACAATTAGAACTGCTATCACAATAACATAACAAGTGTTTTAAAGTTTTTGGATCGCGTAGAAAAAGTTCTCTCATTATGACTTTAGTGATGCAGTGGATCTATTTGAAGTTGTCTAAGAAGTAAATATTTATATTAAATTGAATCTTGATTGTACAATATATGATTTAGATCTATTTGATAAGTATACATGAAAAAGTTTGACTTAAATATTTAATATGCCAAACTTCTGAAAATATTGTGCTAAAGTTCTCTCCGCTTACCTAAACGTTGTTCTTACAGTGCTGACGTGAATTGAGTAGAAATATTAATACTTTTTCACAATTTGTTAATTCTACATTTTGATATAATCGTCCCATATTACGTATATTATTACATGTAGTTCTGTTGAGATTCATAAAAGGTTTTAAATTATAAATTGATAAAAGTTTATGTAATTTAACAATTAAAATTATACATTAATTATAGAAAAAGTTGAAGCGGCCGAAAACGATATCCAATGATTAACTTGAATATTTTATTAACGAAATAATTTGTGCTACCACGACGTAAATTTGTGTACTGAAAATACCATTTTAGTCCTCTGAAACGCAGCGTTTTCAGTTTTGGGCAATGATTATACATGCATGCTTCTCGGATTACATTCATTCTCCCATAGTCTTCCATCTCAGTTGGTTTTACCTTTGCCCGTGTCTTTTCACGAAGAGACGAAGAAAAAGTGAAAAACAAAAGCAAAACAGAACCTGGCTTTGCTTGCGATTGGGTTTATAAACCAATAGAAACCGCGCCACGAGAGCCAAGAAGTGGAAGAGAGAAAGGGTCTTGTAGAAAGGGCATTGCCGTAATTTCCCACGCGACCCTCTCTCTTTCTTCCCCATGTTCCCATTCAACCACTTCAACAGCAACACCATCAACAACAGCAACAGCGACACCACCTTTTTCTCCGTTGGTGGCGGTGCCAACTGCAAGTTCTGGTTAATGGCCGCTGTAGCCTCGCCCTCTACTCCGGCGGTGCTTTTCACCGCTCTCGCCGGCGTCGTCATCGTCGCCGCGATATTCTACGGCGCCAGTAGGTAAAACAGGAAATTAAATAAAAAAAATCAAATTAGAGCTTCCAAAACCCTAACTCCGATTTCGTTCCACTTAGCCGAAGGGAAGGCTTCTATGTGTGTATAGACATATAATTATATATATTAAATAGATAGCAATTATTGTTATCATTGTAATTATTATAGATTATAGATGAATCCTCGTGGACGAAGCCACAATCCATCTTCGAATTCGTCTCCTCCTTCTTCACCTTCTTCTAATTCTATTTCTAATTCTAATTCTTCTTCTTCTTCATCTTCTTCTTCAACGTCGTCGTCTTGGACCCCTTTGCGTTCGGTTCTATTCATTGTTACCTCTTCCTCACCGGCTTCTTCTCGTTCTTCCTTCAATCGGTGAGTTCTTCTCTCCCTTTGCTCTCTCTCCAATTTGATTTCTTTCTCTTACAGCTCTGAACCGTGTGTTTCGACTCAGATTCTTCAATTGCTCTGTGTTTGTTATTTCCTGCCAGATCTCTGTTTCTCCGCATTCCCTATTTTTTCCGTCACCTTTTCATACAGTAGAACATGTTATTCGAAATTTAAGCTCCTTTCCTTTATCCCTCCCTGATCCATTTCAAATCAATCCAACCAGATCAAGCTATGATTGCATTCGTGGATTCATGTGATAACTTACATTTTACAACAATTTATGCATTCATTTTTTCTTCTGTATCTTCGCATCAACGTAAGTTCCTCCCTAAAATACAGTAAACTAAAAATTTAGAATAAAAAAGGCTAAGGTAACAGTAAATTGAGTTACTAGTGAATATATAGGCTGAGGTTAGTACTTAGTAGTGCTGAAAGAACGTAACTGACGGGAAACTTGTGTAGTTAATTTATTTATTTTTCATATGCAAATGGAAACAGGAATTATGATAGTGTGCAAGTTGGATACATCTAACACTATATGCATTTATGTGGTTTCATTCTTTACTCAAAAATCAACAGAAGCTAACATAACTTTTGGAACTTGTGAGTTATGACACGAATGTGTTCCGTGTATTGTAGTTTGTGACATGCTAAAATTTGGACATGCTTTTTCAACTTCTACAGTAGGGAAAAAAACCACAACTAGTTGTAAAAGTTGTCGTTTCATGCTAGTGTACTGTTGTTTACTTATGGAAGAATATCTTTCTGTGCATTGTTTTTGGGATACAGTCGTATGTGCATTTTTCTGAAACCCTCGTTACTTCCGTGATTAGTTATCTCCTTATTCTCTATTTTCTAACCTGCAAGTAGTAATTAATTTCCCTGTGTTTTAGGGGCCGGCTTAAATCACCATGGTCACAAAGGAAAAGAAAACATGCTCTGTCATCTCAGCAATGGAAATGCTTGTTTACAGAAGATGGTAAATTCTGTGATGGTGGAAATAAGTTCCTGAAAAGAGTTCGCAGTGGAGTGAGTTTACCTATTCTTTTTATTGCATAAAATTATGTTTCGTATACAATATTTTTAGAATTAATTAAATTATTAATTTCTGATGCAGGGTGTTGATCCCAGTATTAGGGCTGAGGTTTGGCCATTCTTGCTTGGAGTGTAAGCCATTCATTTCTAGATGATAATAGATCTTTAATACTTATTTCCTTACATACTTGATGAATTGAATTATCTTTAAATTAATAGCTCTGCCTGTTGTTTTTCTCCATGTGTGCATTTGGAAGGATTGCCTTGTTATTTCTTTCTTTAAGAATATTAGAATTTGATCTTTTCTTTTTCACCAGGTATATATTTGAAATTTATTCAGATAAAATTTGTACAACTACTGATTATACTTTAAACAAGCAGGTATGACTTGGGCAGCAGCAAAGACGAAAGAGATGTTATAAGAACTCAAAATAGGTGGGAATGCAAGTTCTATTTCCAAATGTTCGATTCATTTTATTGTTTGTGCTCTATCCATCATGTATTGTTAGACATCAAATGTATATTGTTTGGATTTTTTCTTTCCTGAGGGGGATGTTAACATCATTTTAATTTTATTCCAAAATCTTTATACACAGAAAGCAGTATGAGAAACTCCGCAGGCAATGTCGGAAACTCATCAAGCAAATTAATGAGAGAAATAAGTTAAATGAAGTTGGTGAAATCAGCTTTGAGGGAGATGGTAAAAGTCTGTCTCCAGATTCTGGTTCTTCCAGTTCTGACGATGCAGCCAGTGCTAGGGAATCTCTTTCTAGTGAGGATAGGAGCCCTGATGTTGAACATTCCGACAATCTGTCCCGTGCCCTGTTGGAAGGGGAAGATGTTCCTAATGCAAACAACGCTGATGCCTCTACACTGGATACCGATTTCTCTGATTCGGACTCCTCTGAAGGTCCTGAAGTAATTCAGGCAGTTCCTTCTGATGATGTTCAGGAACATAACAATCCAAACGAAGCTTCCCAGGAAGTATCTTCTCCCACCAAAGCAAAAATCCCCTCAAAGGCACCAACCAATGAAGATTTTTCCACCTGGCAACGAATTATCCGACTTGATGCAGTACGGGCCAATGCTGAATGGATGTCATGTTACCCATCTCATCCCTCATTATCAGACAGCAGGGCACGTCGAACTGCTGAGGCTGTTGGCTTGAAGGATTATGGTCACCTAGAGGCTGGCAGAATCTTCCATGCTGCTAGACTAGTTGCTATTCTTGAAGCATATGCACTATATGACTCTGACATTGGCTACTGCCAAGGTATGAGTGACCTGCTATCTCCTATAGTTAGTGTTATATCAGAGGATCATGAGGCTTTCTGGTGTTTTGCTGGATTCATGAAGAAGGCACGGCAAAATTTTAGGCTTGATGAAGTGGGTATTCGCAGGCAACTGGATTTAGTCGCAAAAATAATCAAGTTTAAGGATTCCCACCTTTTTAGGCATTTGGAAAAGCTTCAGGCTGAGGATTGTTTTTTTGTCTATAGAATGGTGGTGGTAATGTTTCGAAGGGAATTGACATTTGAACAGACCCTTTGCCTATGGGAAGTGATGTGGGCGGATCAAGCGGCAATCAGGGCAGGTATTGGGAAATCTTCGTGGAGCAGAATTAGGCAGCGTGCTCCACCAACAGAAGATTTATTGCTTTATGCAATTGCAGCTTCGGTGTTGCAGAAGAGGAAATTGATCATCGAGAAGTACAGCAGCATGGATGAGATCATTAGGGAATGCAATAGTATGTCAGGTCATCTTGATGTTTGGAAACTGCTTGATGATGCACATAACTTAGTGGTCATCCTGCATGACAAAGTAGAGACATCATTCTCATGACTCCAATGAACACTCCACTTTACAATCTTATCTTAAAAAAAATTATCATAGGCTGCCGGATTTCTCATCTGCATCTAAAATAAGCCCTGGAGCTGCAAGAGCTTTTGCATACGACTCTGAGGTCTGCTGCTTAAACATGTCACTGCTTATTTGCTTGATTTGATTTTGTGTCGACAACGGTGGCTAATGTGTGGATGGTTTCTTCAAATGGGAATGTCGTCTTTTTTTATTCCCTCTTGGGCTCTGCCAGTTTTCGTGCCATCTGAATATCTTCGAACCATTCTTCGCTTCATCTGGATGCTTGGTTTTCGAAGGTTAAGTAACGAGTTCAAATTCTTAAACCGTTGAAGTTTTACTTAACTGCTCTTAGAATCAACGATATCATTTAGCGTTTGATTGGATTAGTAACTGTTAGTTTCAGTTTTCCGTGGGATCAATTTATTATTGGTCTTAAATTTTTTTAGGACAATAACATGTTCAAAGTGTAAGGTCGGAAGACACGCTTCTCTAAAACATTATTGTAGCAATTGGAAAAGTTCATTTTTATTATTTCTTATCAGTTTTGAAGAACCCTAGATACCTTTTTTTTTTTTTTTAATTTACCTTTCATTTTTAAAATAACTACAATTCTGACTTTACCTAATAAGAACTATTTTTTATGTCTTAGGAATTCTTGGCTGGATTACTAGTATTATCTCATAAAAAACTGACAGTCAATGGCTTTATAATTTAAAGTTTTTATTATTATTTTAATGTTTTAATGTATTTATTATCTACTATATTTAATTTTACAAAATGTTAAATATGAAACGGGTAAAAGAAGAGATTATTGGTATACCTGTTATATTTCATTATTGTAAACGAGAGTGCTACGAAGAGTCAAGTTAAAGTACGAAAAAGAATACAAGTATTTATACAAGCAAAGAAACCCAAAGAAAGAACTAACTATGTTAAGCATACAATTAATGGATTCTAAAACCTCTGTCTCAAGTTGGAAGGATTGTAAGGCATGTGACAAACATTATAATGTTTGCAATTTGATTTGCACTCGACTAAGTGAAGGACATTCCCTTGAACTAGATTTTGTAAATGTGTTTAGTAACTTCCTCAAATATGGGATTATAAGTAATATCACTAGTGTAAATAATGTTTTTTACAATCTCATTAGGTTGGTTAAATGAGAATCGGTGTAAACAAAAAATGCGGTGACATTTTTATAAGTATTTGACACATATTACAGATGTTGGATATCCAACCGGTATAATGTCCTGTTTAGAGAAAAAAAAATATCTGTGAGATTACTTATAACACCGGTTGGATAGAGGAATCAATGTTATATGTCATTTTCAGATTAAAAAAAAATTAAAAATTTAAAGAATGACATATAACATCGGTTATTTCCAGAGTAAAAAAAATTAAGTTAATAAAAATATATATTACACCAATTATTACTCATAGCAGGTGTAATATATGTTTTTACCCTATTTTCTTGTCTCGCACTCCCACTCTCCATTTGTGTTATTCTTAGTTTTCTTGTTCAAGAGTTCATTTTGCTTCTACCAATGTTGCTGCCAACCACTGCCTCCACCTCTTCTCCTGTCGTTTCTCTCTTATTTTGTTCTCTTCATCGTGAGAGCATCCACCGAACAAGATTCTTCCGTTCACGCTTCTCTGCTATTTCGTCGCCACAAATGTCACCACTCTTGTTGCCTTTGTCATCGCCACATTGCCTCCATTGTCGCCACAACTCCATCACGCTCCAATTAGTTTTTTATTTTTAAATATTTTATTTTTATTTTTAATTATTATTTGGTTTATAATTATTTATATAAATAATTGGTTTTATTATATTGTATTTGGAATATAATGTATTATATTTTAGATTGGGTAATTGTTATATGTTGAACGTTTGGTATTGGGTAAGGGGTGATCGAACCTCAGCAATGTTGAACGCTTTGGTATTGGGTTTAGGGTTAGGGTTTAGTATGTGACTCTGGAGCACATATAACACCGATTGGGAGCCACAATCGATGTTATATGTGCCTTTTGGAGCACATATTTTTGAATATTTTATTTAGATTTTAGCACATATTACACCGGTTTTTACAATCATTGTTATATGTAATTGACATTTTATATCGCTGAGATCTACATCGGTAATGGAATCAGTGTTATATGTCTCCTAGAACCGATGTTATATGTGTTTTCTGCAATAGTGTATGCACATATTTATTGTCACTGTAAAGAATTATAAGTATTGCAATGTAAGACCTAATGTCCTAGAGAATTTGGAAAAGGTATTATGAAGATTTGATTAAGTAAAATCTATATTAAAGGTTCTTAGACTATTCGGAAAAGTAGACCACCTAATAGTACAAGATTGTCTGTCTTGATCAACATTTTTGTCATTTTCTTGAGGTGTTTATCTTCAAAGTACCAAAAGACATCAGATTGTTTTTTCCAATCATTATAACTTCCTGATGTTGGTTGACGTTTTGACTTCTCCAACCACTTTGAAGTGTCTTATTGAAGTTAGATATACAATTTAAATTATATAAACAAAACATTATATGAACAGTTGTATTAACTTTGAGTTGAAAGTTCACTTTGAGATAGACTTCGTGTTGTAATCTCAATTTTATACTTATTGAGTTTCTGTTCGTGGATGTAGGTTGGAGTTAGTTAACACTTCAACTAAACCACATTAATTCTCTATGTGATTTCTTTGTTTACTCTTCTTGTTTACCTTCTATTTGTTCTTAGGGGTTTCTCTATTATAGTCTGGATTGTTTGTGTGGTAAACGATTTAGAGACCTATTTCCTAAAAAATGGTGCAGTGAACATGGAACGAAGGAAACTCAATCATCATGACTTCAATAAAGTATGAGGTTGAGAAATACACTACCTTGAATCAATTTTAGGTTATTGCAGTTAAAGATGTGTGTTCTTCTGGTTCAATAGGCATCCTTGAAGCTTTGGAAGGAGAGTTCAAGCTTGATAGAATCATGACTGAGAAGGACAAGACTGAGTTGATGGAGAAGGCACATAACGTGATTGTTCTAAGTTTTGGTGACAAGGTGTTAAGGCAAGTATCAAAGCAGAAGACCGCAACAGGGTTAGGATGAAACTTGAAAACTTGTATATGACTATGTCTTAGTGAACTGTTTGTACCTGAAGCAGGTGTTGTACATATATAAAATGAGTTATGAGAAGGCAATCAATGAATAATGAATAAATTTAATAAATTGATTCTTGATCTTGAAAATATTGATGTGAAGATTTAGTGTTGTCGTTGTGTTCCCTATCTAAGAAACATGATCATTTTAAAGAGACCTTGTTATATGAAAGAGAGACTCACTATTGAGGAGGTTCAGGTTGCCTTGAACTTAAAAGAGTTGAATGAGAAGTTTGACATTAAGGCATCCAATGTTGGCAAGGCATTGTAGCAAAAGGGAGGTCGTCTACTAGGGACAACAAAAGAGGAGTTAGGTGAAGGTTGAAGTCTAAGCCTCGTGGTTGAAGAGTAGTGAACGTCTACAAATGTTATCATTGAAAAAGGAAGGTCACACGAGGATGTATTGTCCTCAAAGGCAGAAAAAGGCTAGTAACCCTGATAGATCGTCTAGGTCTGGTAGATGGCCCTTAATGAAGTAGCTTTGATGGAAGACAATTACGTATCATTATAGGTCCTCATGGTATCATTTAGTGTTAATGATTGTGAATGGATCATGGAATTTGATTGTTTGTTTCACATGACACCTAATCGTTTGTGGTTCCAACAGTATACATAACTTGAAGAAGGGTCTATTCTCCTTGAAGATAACAAGTCTTGTAAAATAATTGGTATTCATCTACATGATGGAATTGAGAGGATGCTTGAAGAAGTCAGGTATGTACCTTGCTTGAAGCAAAATCTAATATCACTTGGTGAACTTGAAAAGAAGGGGTATGTGTTTAAAAGGTAAAAGGGAAATATTGAGGGAGTTGAAAGGGTTCATGGTAAAGGAAGAAAGGTACGCCTTGGAAGGTGTTTGGGTTAGGTCTACTAGTAATAAAATCGTCTGCTCCAAGACAGAGTTATGACACAGACAACTAGGTAATGTAAGCAAGAAAGTCTTAGTGGAATTGGAAAAAGAGGGCCTATTTGGGAGTGACAAAATTGACCAACAAACATTCTGTGAACAATGCATCTAGAAGAAAGCATATAAAATATATTTTAACATGGGTTAGCAGAGGATGAAGGGGACCCTTGATTATGCTCATGATGATATGTGGGGACCATTTCCTACTCCTTCACACTCTAGGACTATATACTCTTGTTGATTGATGATGATTATTGGAGGAAGTTATGGATCTACCTTGAGAAGACCAAAGATGAAGCATTTAAGAACTTCAAAAGCTATAAGCATTTGGTGGAGAACCAAATTGATAAGATGGTGAAATTTTTTAAAACTAATAATGGTCTTGAGTTTTGTTTTGAACTATTTAACACCTTCTACATAGAGCATGACATAACTAGGCACCAAACTATTGCTTGGACTCCTCAGAAAAAATGACCTAGTAGAAAGATCCAATAGGACCATCCAGAAATGAGTGAGGTGCATGACATTGAGCGTTGGAGTTCCAAAAACTTTTTAGGCTAAAGCTACTGCTATTGTTGCTTATCCAATAAACATATGTTCTTCAACTACATTGGATATGAAGACTCCTAAAGAAGTTTGTGTTAGAAAAGATGGCTTTAAACTAGAGGGGGGTGAATTGTTTAAAGGGGTTTTCGCAAACTTTTCAAAGCTAGAATGAATTTATTTCAGAAACCAATTGATTCAGCAATTCAGTTAGCCAAA
>Ga0123342_1009526_pt1 | contig 11598 bp, 5 predicted proteins | sample Turbeawhitnodule_FD_89960 | JGI IMG/M metagenome (GOLD analysis project Ga0123342, IMG submission 89960) | Root nodule microbial communities of legume samples collected from Mexico - Turtle bean Mexico white nodule | ecosystem: Host-associated > Plants > Roots > Nodule | place: Mexico: Nepantla... | reverse complement strand
TCTCTCTCTCTCTCTCTCTCTCTCTCTCTCTCTCTCTCTCTCTCTCTCTCTCTCTCTCTCTCTCTCTCTCTCTATATATATATATATATATATATATATATATATATATATAACTGTTTATTAACAATTAATAATTCAATTTTATATTTGTTTAGGAAATATATAGGTAGAGTTTTTGAAGCAAGTGTTTGAATTAAAAAAACTAGTTGTTTTACCCTTATAGCAATAGGTGTTATCCATAGTTAATACACCAAAAAATGAAAGGAGTAAAAGATTTTTGAATTACTTAATTAACTATGAATTTAACATATATATATATATATATATATATATATATATATATATATCATGGTTTGTATAGTTGTTATGCATGTGAATTACATAAGCATGCATGCAGTCCATAACAATATAGCATGTTACATGTGTATCATGTATCAATCATTATCCATCTCTTGTGGTAAACGCAACCTCTCCTTTATTTTATGGGTGCATAAAACAGAAAAAGGGTAAAAACATTGTGTGTGAACCCTAGATAGGAACTGCATTTTCCTCTTCTCCTTTTATTTCCCATAACATTCATTTATTTATTTTTTGTAACTTTACTTGAGTTTTCTCCTAGTGGCACTTAGATAGTCACGGATACATAACTATTGGATACGGTTCATGGAGTGAATAATAAGATGTAATAAATTCACCTAACACGTACGAACTTATTAGAATAGATAGTAGATTTATGTCATTATATGTGTGCCATCCCCATCTTTCTTTAATGCTTCATTCGTATGGTTAAATATTGTAGATGCCCCTCAACCATTTTACCTATATTAAGAGATAACACATGGAAGTTTTTCAATCATGTAGGAGAAGGTAAGTAGAGAAATTATGGAGCTAGCTCGTGCATTAACAAGGAAAAAAAATAAAGTACAACAGAAAAATGTGATATATAGTAAGCATATATACTTGTTATGTTTTTTATGACATTTCCCTCTCTTGCACTGAAAATATATTTATAAGGGTCACCCCTTAATTGCAAGGTACCTTGAGCACGTTACTTTACTATTTGTGATGACTTAATTCAGTGACTTTCACTTACATAACCTTTTTATTTACTCCTTTTGTTGGTGATTGGTTGTTTTGGATAGCAATAAAGAGTATGAGAGAAGCATCTTTGGAGAATGGCACCAAATAATGCCTAATACCATCCTTCATTGTAACTGATTTGAAGAGAAGCTCTATTGCATGACCCTTTCACATGTGATTGGGACCTTTTCATTCGGTTGGCTTGCGCTTCTATCCATCTTTCTAAGATAACCCATAAGTTTGGCATCTTAAACATCATTCTGTGGCAGGCCAAAGTTCTTTCTCAGACTCTCTAAATCAGAAAAAACACACCTTTAACAAAGGGGAAATCAATCAAAACAACTCTTCATTTATCAAATCATGTTTACCATCGTTGTCAAAAGGAATAAATTAAGCAATGAGATGCTAAACAAATTTATAAAACTATGAAATTGCTTACTTTAATCTCTTCTTCACCTACCTAATATAAATCCTCTAATATCTCAATGACCTAAAACATGGAACTTGTGCCTTTCCCATAACCAACCTACATCCCTTGATCATTTTCATTTTCACCATAACTGTTAGTTTAATCATCATTCCTATGTCAATTATAATTTTTTTTTTATCCACAATAATACAATTAAATAAATTGAAATATTTTAATCCATATAAAAAATTAAAATTAAAGAATAACATATTTACACAAAATGAAATCGTTTCTCAGTTTGTTCCATCTCTCCTGAACTTGCACCAAAAAAATTCACCCGAGTTCTAGTTACAAAACAATAAAGATACCGTGCCTATTATATAAGCTACTTGTTGTTGTGATATAATCCACATTTATCATTAAAATGTTAATATTTTTTATTATAATATTTTCATTATAATGTATTAAGTAACTATTTAAAAAAATATTTTTAACTTCAACCGAAATCAAATTGATTGTTAAATTCAAATCTACCACAATAAATTAGCGATTGATTTGTTCTGATTGTTAAATCCCTAAAAATCACAATTTAACGTGGTTTTCATCACTAATTTACATTGATTTAGCAACTGATATCAAATTGGAATCTAAATATAAATCTATCACTAAAAAGTAGCGATTGATTTGATTTCGATCGTTAAATTAATACAAAGCAGCAATTATATTTGATTTATGTTGTTAACACTAATTTAGTACCGAGATCAAATTGACACTAATTTACACTGATTTAGCAACTAAAATCAAATTGATTAATAAATACAAATATATCACTATAAATTAGTGAGCAAATTATAAATATTTTATTATTATAATTATAATTATTTTATTATTATAATTATAATTAATTTACTTTTATTTTTATATTTATTAATATGATTATTGTTTCGATTATTATTAATATAGTAATAATATTAATTTTAATAATAATAAAATTAATAATATTAATATAATAATTATAATTATAATAAATATATACTAATTATAATAATAAACATAATAAGAATAATTATAATTAGTAATAGTAATACTAATAATAGTCATAATATGATTACAATGATTCTTTAGTTAGTGGTTATAGGTTTTATGTCTACTCATAGCACTTGAGTTCGATTCTCTCTAACACATTAATAATATTAATAATAATAGTCTCAAATTAGTCATTAAAAATTGTTTAATTTTGATTATTAAATTTAACTCCATTAGAGACTGATTTAGGGGTAAATTCCCTATCTAACACCATTTACACTTTTATTTCCTCATATAACACCATTTTGTTTTTATTTCCCTATCTAGCACCTTTTATTTTTTATTTCCCTATCTAACACCCTTTTATTTTTTATTTCCCTATCTAGCACCATTTCAAAAATAAATAAATAATTATTATTTTTTGATATTTTTAATGTTTAAAATAGATAGAAATATAATTAATGAATAAAGAAATGAGTTTTTACAAAATAAAAAATAAAAATAAAAAAGTAATAATTTTAAAATGTTTAGTTTTAATTTTTTTTTTTAAATGAAGAAAATAAAAAATTAAACTTTACAACAACATAAAAGTTGAATCTATGAACATAAGTTAGTATTTATTTTTATTATTATTGATGATGTAATTATGTTAATTTCGAGTAAAAATACAAGACGTAATTATAAAAAAAAAACAAGTTGAATAAGGACTGATATGGACATAAGAGAACAACATGATCGAACAAAAAATGTTCATATTATCAAACACCAGGACACACATAAAGAACATGTCGTAACATTACTAGATTGTGCACTTCTCGTCATTAATTATGTTTTATTTCGCACAAACTATTTAATATACCATTGAAGAAAATATTAAATGAATGATCATCTTTCATTTATTTTCCTTTTTATGATCAACATATACATATTTAGTATCGCCTTATATTTATCTTATTTGGATTTTTTTATATCTTTTATCTTTATTTTATTTTGTTTTGCCTTTATTTTATATCTTTTATGTTTTTAGTTTTTTTTTGTCATTCTTTATTTATTTCTGTTTTTTGTTTTTATTTTATTGTTGTTGTTTTTATTTTCTAGACTTATTTATTTTTGCATTCTTTTTCTTCTCATTTTTAAGCATTAAGTGTAACATTTGCATTAGTTTTTTTTAGGATTTTGCATTTAAGGTAAACACTTCAATATTATTTGTGTGTCCACTGTTAATTAATACTAATTGACTTTGGTTTTTTTATAATTATGTCATATGTATGTTTTACTTGAAATTAACATGATTACATCATCAATAATAATAAAAAGTTTAATTTTTTATTTTCTTCATTCTTAAAAAAAACAATTTTAAATTAAACATTTCAAATTTATTACTTTTTTTATTTTTATTTTGTAAAAACTCATTTATTTATTCATTAATTATATTTCTAATTATTTTAAACATTAAAAATATTTATTTTTTAATGCATTCAAAATTAAAATTATCATTTTTTTTAAAATTTATTATTTATTTTTGAAATGATGTTAGATAGGGAAATAAAAAATAAAAGGGTGCTAGATAGGGAAATGAAAACAAAAGGGTGCTAGATAGAGAAATAAAAACAAAAGGGTGCTAGAGAGGGAAATAAAAGTGTAAATGGTGCTAGATATGAAATTTACCCTTGATTTAGCGGCCGAATTTGTTATTAATTTTTGGTTGCTAAATTGGTATCTTAAAATTGGGGTGACCAAGCCTCAACGACTACAATAACACGACCAGCTTTTTCGATAATAAAATCGCAATCGACAAAAAAAGTGGTTGCTTAATGGTTTGTGACTAAGATTTTTACTATCACCTGTGTTTGGTCGCTATTTTGATCGCAAATCAAGTTAGCGATTGATCTTTAAATCATAGGGACCGATTTTGGTGGCCGTTGAAAGATATTTTTTTTTTTGTAGTGATCACAAAATGTTAGTTTATTTGAATTTAATGGGTAGTTACAAATTTATGTTGTGTTAATTATTTAAGAAAAAAATATTTTAATTTATAAAAGAATTACATTTTACAAAAGAATCTGTTTATATCATCATAAATTTGCAAGATAGAATAAGAAGTTGCAGTCTTTTGGCACGGTATATTCCTGTGTTGAATAAAAAAAAGAGAACCAAAAGAAGAAGAAAAGGAATAAAATGGAGAATAAAATCAAGCACTCCCATTCCATGGTCGATCGGTACAAAAAAATCTTGTGAAGTTTTTTATTATGGTTTTTTCTGTTCTTTTCTCTTTATCAAGCAAGTGATTTATTTTATTTTGTTCAATCTCTTTCCAGAAACAAACGTAGAATTGCACTAAGACTAAGGTAGAAGTGGGTGAAAGAAAGGAAAAGATTAAAGAAAACAGCGTTAATTAATTTGTGATCTTTGCACCTGAAATTTTCTGCATAGAAGAAGTGAAATTCATAAAAGAATATTAAATAAAAATAGTAATAGTGTGAGGATGAAAAAAAAAGTGAATTGATATTAAATTTAATAATTTTCCGTATTAAAAAGTTGAAGTGGGATTTGTTGTGCACGTGGAGTTGAAGATAAAAGGCCCCAAAATGATGCTTGTACGCATAAAAGGGTAATAGGATATCGAAATGTAAAATATTAAAGAATGTAATCTATTCTAAAATACACTTACAAACAAAAACGCATTCTTATTTTTCCTATTAACTTTCCCTCTACAAACTTGCATATTTTCTTTTCTTTTCGTAATAAATGCTTCATGTGTGCTCCTTTCATGCATTATAGATTACCACTTGAAAAAGAGATCAAATTGAAAAATCAGAAGCACCACTCTCTTATTTTCTTGTGCATGTAGATGATGATCATGAGTTTCTGAATTTATCTAGGTTGAATGACGACCAAGTGTAAAACACACGTGGCCAAAGCAAATAGCATGAAATAATAACCATTGATTTAATTACATTCTTTATACGTGATCACATCATCTTTAATCTTTTGATAATCCTTTTTGACTCCCCTTTAGTACGGGGTGATTTAGATAACAACATTTTTTCTCCATTCAAATAAAACATGGAATCCCACTATTATTAATTTGGTACCACATAATTATTAATTCCATGGCATGAAAATGTGAATTGCATTTCGCTTTCATATCCGAAAGATACAGTTGAACAGAAGAACAAAGGGTGAGTGGTGACTCACCAAGTAGAGCTTGAGAAAGGCAATCAAGGGTGCATTAGGGCATGGTTCTGCCTACCCTTTATATAGAATGTGAGAGAAAATGCAATTGTTTAAGGGTTGCTTTCACTGGTAGCTGTTTTTAAGTCAAATTTTGCTCACATTGTTTGCAAATGCCGATCACTTGCCATTTTCTGGAACAAGACAAATCTATAAACAGGAAACACAACCAAACATGGCCACAAATTAAGCTACTATGTCTTAACCATCAAAATTATCATGTGAACTCAGAACAATGTCATCTTATTTTTTCTGTATTTGCATTCAAACTTTTTTCCTTTTCTTCCTCTCTATTAATTACCAAGATTAGGGTCTCTAGCTCCTTAAATATATTTTATATGCATGTATAATATGCCTGCTCTGCTTTTAAATCACATCCTTAACCTTATTGGATATACCTAGCTGCTACCGTCTATATAGCTTCTCATTACTCACACGCACTAGGTTAACTTCCTACATCCATTTTTTGGTAAATAAACTCATCATTTCATCATGTATATATATATATATATATATATATTAGGTTCATTTTGACCAATTCATTTCTTTATTTCTCATAATATTAACACACATAGGTTTCTTCAAAGCTTTTAAGAAGTTTATTTCCATGACGTTACTCATTTTTTACTGCTACAGATCTATCATGGGAAACTGTTTTTTTTTAATCACAGAATCACCTTATCTTTTTCTTCAAACGTGAAGATGCATGCGATCTTCAATTATATCATCGTATATATTCTACTGCTTCTGTACAATCTGTAGTTGCTGTTGCAATAGAAACAATTTCAAAACATGTACCATTCATTTCTTTGAAAATGGTGCTGTGGGTTCTAGAAATGATCTAATTTTAAAGTTAAACTTAAATATGTTTCTTAGTTACTGGAAAATGAATGATTTTTTATTTATTTCTATAACTTTTTCTGTTTTGCATTCTTGTAAAATTTGAAATTATTTTTTAACCCTTCTAAAATAATAATTTTTTTTCATTTTATTCACTATAAAATATTGTTTTATTCTCCCTCCATAAATTGAAATTACTATTTTCGATCTTTCGCATTTATTTTAGGACTAATAAAAATATTAAAAAACTGTTGAGACCAAAACTAAAATTCGTTTATTTCACACGGGCGTTTAAGTCTCAGAATTATTATTATAGTTTAACCTGAGAACAACTCAAAAACATTTGGAAAAAATTGTTTAGAAAGTTTTTTTTTTCAAATATAACAACATTTACTTTTCCTTTCTGTAAAAAAATGTAAATGTATTAAAAAAATGGAATAAAAAGCAAAAGTACCATTTGGCGCGGGATTAAGCGCCGAGTGGGGAAAGCTTAGAAGGATGAATAGACACGAAGAGTTGTTCATAAATTTGAGATGTGTTACGGTAAAATATTGAAGGGTTTGTAGAAGCATAATATATATGGGTGACTTGGGCCACTAGCTTTAATATGCTTTTCAGTTTCTGGTGCATTATGAAAGGCCAAATCGTCCTTCACATTTTTCCGACATCTCAAAAATATAATTTTAAATTGTGTAATTTAAAAAAAATTGTGCAATTAAAAAAAATTAAATTATACCATCCGAAAATTATTTTTGATTTGTACATTTCATAGTCTAAAAGTCATTTAAAAAATTAAAATTATATAATATAAAAATCGATTTTAACTTTCAGATTTTATAATTTGAATGAACTTTTTCTTAGGGGTGGCAAAGCGGGCTAGCCTGCCGCGCATTGACCCGCCCCGCGCTTGGCCTGCATAAATGTTGGTCGGGTTGGCCCGTCCCGCAAAGTTATTGCGGGTTAGAATTCCCGACCCACCCCGCATAAGAGCGGGCCGTGGGCTAATGCGAGGCGGACCTAATGCAGGTTAGCGGGTTGAAAAGGTCAGTATGCCCCGCGTTTTTTAACAGCGGGCCGCGGACCGGTCCACATGGCCCGCCCCGCTTTACCATCCCTACTTTTTCTTTAAAAAAGACTTATGAATTTCACAATTTAAAATAATATAAAAGTTATTTTTAGTTTTTGGATCACACAATCAAAATATTTTTTCTTAAAAAGACTTTTAGATTGCACAAAAGTTATTTTTAACTTTGAGATTATAGAATTTAGAAGATAACTTCTATTTTATAAAAGGCTTTCAGATGGTACAATTTCAATCCATAAGTTAAAAATGACTTTCAAATTCTTCAATTTATAAGATTTTTTTTTAAATTTGTTTTTCAAATTATGTAATATAAAAATTGTTTCTTAGAGAAAAAATGATTTTTGAAATGTATAATCCAAAAAGAATAAAATCGAAACTTTTATGCTAATAAGGATGGAGGAGAAATATATGGAGGTTCTGAAAGAATTTTCTTTAAATTAAAACTATAACATATTTTTGTTGACTTTTTTCATGGTATTATGGTAAAATGACAGGCCTATATGAAAATCAATGTTTGTTTTAGGGGTTAGTGATGAACTATGGTTGATTTTTTTTCATGAACCTTCAAAAATTTCTTTTCTACCCATTGAAACTACTTCTGGATCCAGAAATACCTTTTGGATTGGATCGTCTAGCATGATGTAAGTATGTCTTAAAGTTTATATTACATTTTGGATTTTACTAATGTAAGGATGATGTTGTGGATTGAGTTATGACTAGGACGAGAGGTAATGCATAGGTGTGACATCAGTCGGTAGAGGAGATCGTCAACAAGCACATGATCATACTGGTGCTATAATATGATGGATGCACAGGAAGACCCAACATGATATGCATGAAGGATTCCTTGGAGGACCTTCAAACCTTTCTGTCCTAGTAAGTTCCACGAATCATGTCGTTGTGAGGCTATGGGAGGGTGAGGTTGTTGAATTTATGGGAATCTAAGTTCAAGAGCGGGGGAGGGGGATTGTACTTAGGATAATTTTCGCTAAGACAAACTTTAAGCAATGTTGACAGTAAAGAACAAACTGTTTCAAGAAACAACATATTCAAATCTCTTAACCAGAGTGTAATTACAAACAGATTGTAATTTCGGAGTAACTTCACTTAGACAAAATCAATTTTAACCATTTGAAATCTTGAAGTTGATCTTTAAGAGATTTAAATGGAATTTTTCAGAAAGCGTCACAATGTAAGAATTGTAAAAATAGTTTTCTTTTTAAATTTAGATTCCAATAAGTTCTATGGCACTATGTCTTGATAGAAAACTTAAAGTTTAATTTTTCAAGCAAGATTCAAAATTGTTTGTAATTATCTCTTTATAAACCAGTAAAACACTTTCACATAACCTATTTTAAAACCAGATTAGATATGGTGAGATTAAAATTGTTTTAATTATAGATTGCTTATTGATAGCTTGATTTTAGTATGAAATAGTCAAAGATCAAAGGCACCTTGCAGTTTTTAAGTTTGGTTAATTTCTTTTCAGAATTTTGATAACAGAATATGGCAAAGATTAATACTACAATAAAACATCAGATTCAATTTATATCAGTTTTGCAGTTTACCAGTTTTTAAAATCAATGATTATGAGAAAAGAATAGCACACAAGGATTTATAATGGTTCACTCAATACTGAGCTACATCCAGTTCCATTTCACAGTAAGATGGATTCCACTAATTCACAACAATCTTTTACAAAAGATTACAAAAAATCAGTTCTTGAACCCTTCAAGAACCAAAGATACTAGATGAAACACTATTTTAGCAAATTCCTACTTCAAGAAACTCTATCTAGAAGCATATTAACACACTTTTACAAAGAAAAAGATTTAAGGAAATAATATACTTTGTATGCAAACTTAAAGACTCAAACCGAATCTTCACAACTGCAGAACCTTGATGAAACTTCTAATCTCAAGTCAATGTGAAAATGATAGCACAAGAACTTCAAAAATTTTTTAGAAAAACTTTCTAAAAACTAAACTCTATTTAGAACCTCTAAAAAAACTCTTTGAAAGCAATAAGAAAATTGCATTGCAAAGGATGATTTGTACTAAAATATAGCTATCCTTTTATAGGACTTAAAACATAAAAGATTTTCCAAAATTGTTTCAAAAGTTGTTAAAAAAAAGTAGATTAAAAGTTGAGAAAACATATTTTATTTTGAAAATACACTTGGTGGAAACATAACTAACTTTTGAGAAGTTGAAAACAAAATGTGGGAACAAAACTAATTTTTGAAAAGCAAACTGATTTTTGAAAACAAAACTACTTTTGATTCAGAAAAATTTAAATCAACTGTTTCATAAAAGAATAGATTGAAAAACAAATGCAGTTCAGAAAAAAAAATAGTTTGTAAAAGCTTTAACAGATTAATAAAATGCTTTAACAGATTAATAAAATTGTGATAGTTTTAAAACCAACTTTTTAAAATCACTTGTGCTTGCGATCATCATGGCTATGGGATATGAAGTTAGATCAAGATGCAAAAGACACTTCAGCAATTCTATCTAAACTAAGACTACAAAATGCACTTCATATTACAATATCCATACTCACGCTTATTCAAGATTATTTTCTTCATCAAATATAAAAATTGAGTAGACTCTTCAAGATCTCCAACCGAGGTAAGAATGAAAAACTAATTAGTTAAATTGTTGTATTATTGTTAATGACATTATCTTATAGTTGCAAACACAAATGTATTTGTTAGGATCGTGGAGAATTATAGTTAGTCTCCCATAGGAGGAAATTAATCAAATTTGAGTATCCTCATGCTCAAATTGATCCTTTTGTGCTTAATTCGTGATTGTTGTTGATGTACAACATAAGTTATGAGGTGGACAAGGGACTAATTTCAGCCTTTATGGAGAGGTGGCATCGGGACACCAATAACTTTCACTTTCCAGTTGGTGAGATGACCATAACGCTGAATGATGTTTCATCTCTGTTACATCTCCCATTGTGGACGATTTCCTACTTACATTCCCATGAAATTTGTTGTAGCTTCAAATATTTTGGTGGGGTTGTTAAGGGTTAGAGATGAGTCAATGTCAGGGTGCACATGTACGAATTAGTTGGCTGCAAGAGGTCTATGGGAAATGTTCCATCCGACAAACTTAGGAGTGTACTACAAAGACATATTTGTTGCATTTGGTGGGATACACTATATTTACTTATAAGAGTGTCACCTTCATATTTGTTTCATATTTGTTGTTGTTTGATAATCTACTAATGTGTTCATTAAATCCAAAATTTTATATTTATATTCTGTAATATTGAAAGTATTTGAATTCCACAATCTAGAATTGAAAAAAAAAACTTAGAACACCAGTCCACATATGAAACGCAACAAGCTACCAACACCACCATCAACCACCTTTCACTACCACCACCAACGAACCATTACCAACCACCATTGCAACAAACCACCAAGCCAAGAAACACCACGAACTTCACTAAAGTCCAACTATTATTGATCAAAAAAATATTTTTGAAATTTATAGAATTATAGGAGTGCAGAAAGAAATTATGGAGGTGCTGGAAGAAATTCCCTGGACTAGGGATATCTTTGTAATGAGTGCTTCTTCCTGCACCTCCATCCCTTCTTCAGCCACCCCCATAGTAAACGTGCTTTTACTATTATACCCCTCAGTAAAATAATATTAAAAATATAAAACTAAACCTAATTTTACCCACCCACTTTACTATCTCTGGTTCCTTTATCAGCAACAGAAGGGTGCGGCGGCACCCACCCCTCCATTCACGTTCTTTTTCTTCAAACAGCGGCACCCACCCTTCCCATTCACGTTCTTTTTCTTCAAACGCCCAGTAGCCTCCATTCTCGCCCAGCAGCCTCCATTCTCGTCCAGCAGCCTCCATTGTAACTCCAAGCCTCTTCATCCAAGGTTAGTTCCAGATT